>Ga0210410_10000647_pt1 | contig 36451 bp, 36 predicted proteins | sample IncBWC4MmetaG_FD_161058 | JGI IMG/M metagenome (GOLD analysis project Ga0210410, IMG submission 161058) | Forest soil microbial communities from Barre Woods Harvard Forest LTER site, Petersham, Massachusetts, United States - Inc-BW-C-4-M | ecosystem: Environmental > Terrestrial > Soil >...
GACCGAATTAGTGCTCGACCGGCAAACATCCATGTTCTACCCTTCACGTTTTACCACGTCAACCGCGTTTGCATTCTATAGCGCCGCCGTCCCGGTAGCTGTCGTGAGGGCGTCCCGCCATCACCGCCAAGCGCAAGATGCCGGTTCCTCATGTATGATTTCGTGATCGTGAGCGTAGGACCAACAGCTTGCACTGAGCGCCAGCCTTTAGGCTCGTGTGCAGACCAATTGCACTCAGGAATGCCGTTGTCCCGACAGGCAGCCTCCCAACTGATCCGTTGCGATGAAAGCGAACTCCCGCAGCTGCTCTCGACAGCCATGGAAGCCAGGCTGCGTTTCAAGCCGGGATTCATTACTTATTCGCGCAAGGTGTTTATTCCCCTGACCAACCTCTGCCGGGATTACTGCGGCTATTGCACCTTCCGCCGCGATCCCGGCCAGCCCGGCGCCCACACCATGACCCCGGATGAGGTCCTAGAGGTCGCGCGCGCCGGCGAGAGGATGGGATGCACCGAAGCTCTATTCAGTCTGGGCGATAAACCCGAACTCGTCTTTCCTGAAATGCGAGAAACCCTTTGCCGACTGGGATACAAATCCACTCTCCACTATCTCGAGGCAATGTGCGAACTGGTGCTCCGCGAAACGACTCTGCTGCCCCATCCGAATCCCGGGCTGATGAGCGCGGAATGGATTGCGCGTCTGGCCAAAGTTTCTCCCAGCATGGGGCTGATGCTTGAGACCACGAATGCCTCGCTGCTGGCGGCCGGCGCAGCCCATGACAATGCTCCGGACAAGATCCCAGCCAAGCGCCTGCACACCATTGAAGAAGCCGGCAAGCAAAATGTTCCCTTCACTACCGGCTTGCTGATTGGAATCGGCGAAAGCCTGGAGGACCGGGTAGACACGCTGCTCGCCATCCGCGACCTGCATCGCCGCTACGGACACATTCAGGAAGTAATCATTCAGAACTTTCGCGCCAAACCTGAGATCCCCATGAGCGACCGTCCCGAGCCCACGCAGGGAGAGATGATGCGCACCATCGCGGTTGCACGCCTGCTAATGCCGGATGTCAATATTCAAGCGCCACCCAACCTTTCTGCCCCATATTATGATGAGTTGCTGGATGCAGGCATCAACGATTGGGGAGGAATCTCACCTTTGACGCCAGATTTCATCAACCCGGAAAAGCCGTGGCCGCATCTCGCACAACTGAGATTGCGCACCGAAGCCAAAGGATTCCCATTACGTCAGCGCTTACCGGTCTACCCTGAGTTTCTGCCGGCGGTAACCGCAGGAGAAGGCTTGCTGTCAGAAAAAGTCAAATCCGCCGCCGATCGCGAAGGCTACGCGCGGAGGCCCGCATGATCGCAGTGCTCACTGGCGGCACGGGAGGCGCAAAGTTCGTGGAGGGCCTCCGGCAAGTCACTTTAGCTCAGGACCTCACCTTCATCGTGAACACCGGAGACGATCTGGAGTGGTGGGGATTGTACGTCTCCCCCGACCTTGATTCCATCACCTACGCGATGGCTGGCCTGCTCAGCAAGGAGCGCGGCTGGGGAGTAAAGGGGGACACATTCTTCTGCCTGCAGGCCATGGGAGAACTGACCGAGCCGATCTGGTTCCACGTCGGCGACCGCGACCTCGCCGTCCACCTGCTGCGCTCGAAGTATCTGGCGCAGGGCAAAACGCTGACTGAAGCGACTACCGCAATTTGCGATAAGTTGGCCGTGCAGGCGCGAATTCTCCCCATGAGCAACTCGCGAGTCGAAACCAGGGTCGACACGCCCGTGGGGAACCTCAGCTTCCAGGAGTATTTCGTTCAGCGCTGGTACCAGGACCCGGTTCAATCGGTAAGTTTTGCTGGAGCCACCGACGCCGAACCGGCGCCGGGAGTAGTCGATGCCATCCTGTCGGCGAACGCCGTGATCCTGGCGCCGAGCAATCCCGTTACCAGCATCGGTCCGATCCTCGCAGTCGCCGACATTCGGGAAGCCTTGCGGCAAACCAAGGCCACTGTGGTCGCGGTCAGCCCCATTGTCAACGACGCGGCCGTGTCCGGCCCTGCTGCTGCGTTGATGGCGGCGCAGGAACTACCCGTCTCCATCGCGGGAGTCGCCAAAGCCTACGAGGATTTTCTGGATATTCTGATTGCGGATGTGCGCGACCTGGAAGCCGCGAAGAAGTTGGATCGTGTGGACCTGCGCGTCCATTGCACCAACACCATCATGCGAACTGCGGACGACAAAACCAAGCTGGCACGGACCGTACTCGCCTTGCTGAACGCGGAGAGCGCCCGCGCCGCGGATCCATCATGATCCTTATCCCGGTCAAGAGTCTGGCCAACGCCAAGCAGCGTTTGGCATCAGTGCTCGATCAAGCAACCCGCACTGAACTGGCTCAGGCCATGCTTCTCGATGTGATCGAGACCCTGTACGCGTGGGCAAATCGTCCCGACGTCGGCATCGTCACCAGCGACCCCTTTGCACTCGAGTTGGCTCGGCGATTCGAATTCCAAATTATTCCTGATCACGCCAATCGCGGCGAGACCGACGCCATAGAAATGGCAACTCGGTTTTGCGAGTCTCAAGGTGTAGACAGCACTCTGGTAATTCCCGGCGATATTCCCCTGGTTAGTGCTTCGGAGCTCGAACAGATTCTGGAAGCCGCGCCTGACCAGGGCTCCGTGCTCGTCCCCGCAGCCGACGGACGCGGCACCAACGCCGCCTGGCGCCGTCCCGCTGGATTGTTCCCCCTACGTTTTGGAAACGACAGCTTCAAACCACATCTGGCGGCAGCGCGGGCCACCCAGAAACTCTGCGTGGTATTGTCGCTCCCCGGCATCGCTCTCGACGTCGACAACCCGTCCGACTTGCAGCAACTGGCGGAAGCCCCCGGCGAGACCCGCGCCCAGCGCATGGCCCGCCAGTGGGACCTGACCGATCTTTCATGGGCAGCAAACGAATAACGCATAAAGCTTCAAAGCCCGCGTGGGGACGGACGCCCCGGCCGTCCGCTAAGCCGACAACCGCTGCAGATGTGCGCGTTTTTCCGATCACTATCCCCGGCGAAATCCGTCCCGGCGATTCCCTGACAGAAAAACTTCTGCAAGCCCTCAATCGCCCGGGTCTGTCGCCAAAAAAAGGCGACATCCTGATCGTGAAACACAAGATCGTTTCGAAAGCCGAAGGCCAACTGATTTCTCTCGAAAAAATCAAGCCTTCCGCCAGTTCACGCGCGTGGGCGCGCCGCTACAAACTCGACCCACGCGTAACCGAACTAGCTCTTGTGGAAAGCAGGCGAGTAATCCGCCGTAAGCGCGGCGTCCTGATCACGGAAACTCGGCACGGCCTGATCTGCGCCAACAGTGGCGTCGATGTCTCCAACGTAAACGGCGGCCGTCATGCGCTTTTGCTCCCCAAAGACCCCGACGGCTCTGCTACACGACTTCATCGCGAACTGAAGAAGCGCCTGAAACTTTCTATTCCCGTCATCATCACGGATAGTTTCGGACGGCCCTGGCGGGAAGGGCTCACCGAGGTAGCGATTGGCGTCGCCGGTATGCAAGCGTTGCACGACTATCGCGGAGAGATCGATCCCGATAGCTACCCCTTGCGGGTAACCATTGAAGCGGTCGCCGATGAACTGGCTTGCGCCGCGGGCCTGGTTTGCGGCAAGCTAGCTCGCACGCCAGCGTGTATCATTCGAGGATTCCGTTACCAGCCGGGACGCGGACGCGCCCGGGATCTGATTCGTCCGGCGGCTACTGATTTGTTCCGCTGATGTCGTTTTGCTTTGAGAGGGACTTATGACTCGCGCTCTAACCGAATTGCAGAACTTTCCCGAGCTGGAGTGGTCGGACATTGCTCCTCGCATCAGCCCCCAGTCGCGCACCGCGATCGAGCGAGTGATGGAAACGCTCGATGGCGCCAGTCTCACTCGTGAGCAAAGCCTGCTGCTGGCCAACGCCAACGGCGACGATCTCCTCGGCCTGCTAGTTGCCGCCGATGCATTACGCCGCGAACTAGCGGGAAACATCGTCACTTATGTCGTGAACCGTAACATAAATTTCACCAACGTCTGCTTCGTGGGCTGCAAATTCTGCGCCTTCAGCCGCGGGCCTCGCGAATCCGACACATACTTTCTCAGTCTCGAGCAAGTCGCCCAGAAGGCCGTTGAAGCCTGGGAAATCGGGGCCAGCGAAGTCTGCATTCAAGGCGGACTGCCCCACGGCTTGCCCCCGTTTCACTATCGCGACATTCTGCGCGCGGTCAAGCAAGCCGTGCCCGGCATGCACATCCACGCTTTTTCGCCAATGGAAATTGTCTACGGCGTCGAACTCACCGGCATGCCGCTCGAGGATTACCTCCGCATGCTGCGCGACAACGGCCTCGACACTCTGCCGGGAACCGCCGCCGAAGTCCTCGACGACGACGTCCGCTTCGTACTCTCTCGCAACAAACTTTCTACGGAGCAGTGGAAGCAGGTGATCCGCACCGCCCATCAGTGCGGCATTCGCAGCACATCCACCCTAATGTACGGGCACGTCGAGTCACCCGAGCACTGGGTGAATCAACTGCTGTTGTTTCGAGAAATCCAACATCAAACTGGCGGATTCACCGAGTTCGTGCCCTTGGGCTTCGTCCATCAGAACACGCTGCTCTTTCACCAGGGAATTGCGCGACCCGGACCAACTCTGGCGGAACACCTCAAGATTCATGCCTTGGCACGGGTTCTTCTGGCCGGCCCCATCAACAATATTCAAGTGTCATGGGTGAAACTAAACCGGAGTTTGTCGCAGCTCTGTCTGCACGCTGGCGCCAACGACTACGGCGGAACGCTCATGGAAGAAAACATTTCGCGCGAAGCTGGAGCCACCGCGGGCCAGTACACCAGCCCGGAAGATTTTCAAGCGCTCATTCTGGAAGCTGGCCGCATTCCCGCCGAGCGCAATACGATTTACACCCGAATCAACCTGAAAGTGCAGCCCGAAAGATTTACCGCCGAACATCTACTGGAACCAGAATTCGCATGATCGGAATCTCATGAACCCGACGCGCCCGATCGCTGTCCTCGGAGGCACCGGCCCCGAAGGATTCGGCCTGGCCCTGCGCTGGGCCCAGGCCGGCGAAACCGTGATCATCGGATCGCGAGACGCCCAGCGAGCCCGGGACGCCGCTGAAAAAATAAAACAGAAAGTTGGCGCGAGCGCGAAGATTTCGGGCACTGAAAACTCCGCTGCCTGCGCCGCTGCGGACCTGCTGGTGCTCACGATTCCTTTCGAAGGCCACGCTGCACTGCTGAAGCAACTCAAACCCGCAATTCGTCCCGGCAGCATTGTGATTGACGCAACGGTGCCCTTAGCCGCATGCATCGGCGGTCGCGCCACCCGCACAATCGGCGTCTGGCAAGGTTCCGCGGCGCAAGAGACTGCGGAACTTGTGCCCAAGGGTATTTCTGTTGTGGCCGCTTTTCAAAATGTAGGAGCGGAATTGCTGAATGGAGATTCTGCGGTCGAATGCGATGTGATTGTGTGCAGCGACGATCCTGCCGCCAGCCAAGTCGCACGCAGCCTAGCCACAAAGATTCCTGGCGTTCGGGCCATCGATGGCGGCAAACTGGAAAACGCGCGCATCCTGGAACAGATCACAGCGTTGCTGATCGGCCTGAACATCCGCCACAAAGGCCACTCTGGAATTCGCATCACCGGCCTGCCTCCAGCAGCGTACGAGCTTGGGTAGCGCCAGCGGTACTGGCACCATGAACGATTCTCCCGACCTTCGCCCCGCCATCGAATTCCGCAACGTCTCCTATCGCCTGAACGGCGCCGATGACCGCGAACTTCTCCACAATTTGAATCTCGAGGTGCAACGCGGAGAGACTCTGGTTCTATTAGGCCGGAGCGGCTCCGGCAAAACCACGACTCTCAAGCTCATCAATCATCTTCTCGCTCCCAGTGACGGCGAGCTGCGCGTCGAGGCGCGTCCCATCCGCGAGTGGGATGTAATCCGCCTGCGCCGCATGATTGGCTACGTGATCCAGGAGGTAGGTCTATTTCCTCACTTCACGGTTGAACGCAACATTGGCCTTGTTCCGACGATTGAGAATTGGCCCGCCAGTAGAATCGCCGAGCGCGTCCGCGAAATGCTGAAGCTCGTCGGCCTCGATCCCGAAACAGCCACACGCTATCCCCGAGAACTTTCCGGAGGCCAGCGCCAGCGAGTAGGCGTAGCCCGCGCCCTGGCAGCCGACCCGCCCATCCTCCTGATGGACGAACCCTTCGGCGCCCTTGATCCCATCACCCGCGCCGAACTGCAGCATGAATTTCTGGAGTTGCAGAAGCGGCTGCGCAAGACCGTAGTTTTTGTTACTCATGACTTGCGTGAGGCCTTGCTGCTGGGCACCCGCATCGCGCTGATGGAAGCAGGCCGCCTGATCAACGTGCAAACACCGGAAGAATTTTTAAATTCCAGAGAGCCGCTGGCCGCCGCCTACAAGAACGCCTTCGGTGCAGGCGCGTGAACTGAATGGAGGACGGGCGTCTCGCCCGTCAGCTCTCGAAGAAGCACTGAGGCACGCGAGGAACCATGAACCTCTGGCAATTTATGCTGCACAATCACACCGAAGTCGTCGAACTCACCCTCGAGCATCTGTGGCTGGTAGGAGTCTCCACCATTCTCGCCGTGCTAATCGGAATCCCGCTCGGCATTCTGATCACGCGCTGGCCCGCGCTCAATAAACCCATCCTCGGCGGAGCCAACATCATTCAAACTATCCCCAGCCTCGCCCTCTTCGGATTCCTGCTGCCCGCCCCGTGGATCGGTGAGCGAGCTGATCGTCTAGCTATCCTTGCTCTGACCCTCTACGCGCTGTTGCCGCTGATTCGCAACACCTACGCCGGCATCCAGGGTGTAGACCGCGCCGTGGTCGAGGCCGGACGAGGCATGGGCCTGACCGATCGCCAACTCCTGTTCCAAGTGGAACTACCGCTAGCGCTCGGGGTAATCATCGCGGGAGTTCGGGTTGCGACGGTTATCTCCGTCGGATTGGCGACCATCGCCGCCGCCATCGGCGCCGGCGGCCTGGGAGAATATATCTTTCGCGGACTAGCCATGGTCAACAACCAAGTCATTCTTGCGGGAGCTATCCCTGCCGCGGTGATGGCGCTTTTGGCCGACGTCAGCCTGGGCTGGCTGGAAAAACGCCTGAGTGCAAACTGAGAACCGAGAACCGAAAACTAACAACTGATCTTCCAAAATGATTCTCCACCGTGTGATGAGCAATCGGCGCAAAGCCAGCCAGACACACTCCTGGCTGGCATTTTTCCTAGCAACGCTCCTGACCGCCTGCGGACCCGCCCGCGAAAACCGCATAGTAGTCGGCTCGAAGAACTTCCCCGAGCAACTAATCCTCGGAGAACTGATTGCTCAGCAAATCGAAAACAAAACACATCTTCCGGTAGAGCGCCGGTTCTATCTAGCCGGTACTTACATCTGCCACCAAGCCATTCTCGCAGGCCGCATCGACATCTATCCCGAGTACACCGGCACGGCGCTCACAGCGGTTCTGAAAGAAAAGCCTGAGGGCGATCCCGCAAAAGTCTACAACCAGGTCAAGGCAGAATATGAGAAGCAATTTCACTTGACCCTGGGACCAACCTTCGGCTTCAACAACACCTTCGCCATCGAGATTCGCGGCGACGAAGCCCGCCGCCGGGGCCTGAAGACGATCTCTCAAGCCGCACTCTACACTCCAACATGGCGCGCCGGGTTCGGCTACGAATTCATGGAACGTCCGGACGGCTACCAGGGCCTGGCCGGCGTTTACGGCCTACGTTTCGCCGATTCCCCCAGAATCATGGACCTGGGCCTCCTCACCCGCGCTTTAAAAGACAAACAAGTAGACCTGATCGCCGGCAACTCCACCGACGGGCTCATCCCCACACTGGATCTGTTTGTCCTCGAGGACGACAAGCATTATTTTCCGCCGTACGAAGCAGTGCCCGTTGCCCGACAACAAGTGCTAGCCCGTAATCCCGAAATAAAACAAGCTCTCGAAGAACTCGCCGGAACGATCTCCGACAATGACATTCGCCAACTCAACTACGCCGTCGACGGCCAGCACCGCGACGTAAAAGAAGTAGTCCGCGAATTCCTCGCCACAAAACACCGGTAAAGAGAATGGAGAACGGGCGTCTCGCCCGTCCAGCGAGGCGAAGCGCGCAACCGCCTTGGAACCAGCCAGATGAGCGCGTGAATCAGTTCAAGTTCGGCCCCCTAAAGTTATCTCCAGAGTTGCCGATAAACCCTGATAACGACAGGTTGAAGGAGGAAAAACCAATGGCAACTCCGATTATTGGAGGAACCGCTTTCGACTTCGGTGAAGCGGCACAGGCTACCGCAGCGCAACCACCCGCACCCGTTCAGCAACCAATCCGAACTACGCCCACGGAGGACACGGTCAAGCTAACCGAGGGCGCGCAAGTCCGAGCTTTGAGAACGCAGGGGCGGACGGTTCCGGAGATTGCTACTACTCTGGCTCTATCTGCTCGAGTCGTGAATAGCTACCTTGGGGTAACGTCAGCGTCGCTTCCTACCGTCGCTGCAAGCTCGAAGTAGTTCCACATCCGCATGGTCTGGCGGGCGTCAAAAGAAATGAGTTCGGCCTCTGGGGGAGGACCGGCCTCACTTGACGCCCGCCGTTTGGTTTTCCATCCTTTCAAAAACATCTTCCGCCCGCCGCAGCGCCGCTTGCACATTGTCGCAGATGTTTTCGCGTCCAATCACATCTTCAAATTCGGCCTGCCGAATGAGTTGAGCCGGCTGCTCCCGCGCGCCACACAGTATCAGCGTCCGCTTGACCGCATGCAATTCCCGCGCGACTTGTTCCAGCGCGAATAATCCCGTCGCATCGATCGCAGTCATATTCCGCAGGCGCAGAATGACCACGGGCGGCAACTCCTGGATTCTCTCGGTAATGACTGCGACTTTGTCCGTCGCTCCAAACAGGAATGGGCCGTGGATGCGGAAAATCGTCGCATAGTAAGGAATGTCCTTATCCTGGAGGATGTGCACACGCCCATCTTCAACGTAGTCATCGGTGACCTGAGATACTGTCGTCGTGTTCGCCACCCGGCCAATAAACAACAACGCCGCCAGAATCATACCTGCCTCGACCGCAACGGTAAGGTCGGCAAACACGGTGAGGGCGAACGTCACCAGCCAAATGCTGATGTCGGTCTTGGTCAGCTTCAGCAGTTGCGGGATCTCGCGCCATTCGCCCATGTTGTAGGCGACCACCAGCAGAATCGCCGCTAGCGATGCCATCGGAATAAAACTGGTCAGAGGCGCGGCAAACAGCAGCACGCAGACCAACGTCAGCGCATGAATCATTCCGGCAACAGGCGTTTTAGCGCCGGCGCGGATATTGGTTGCAGTGCGCGCAATCGCGCCGGTGGCGGGTAACCCGCCAAACATGGGCGAAACGATGTTGGCTATTCCCTGCGCCATCAATTCGACGTTCGGATTGTGATGGTCATTGCTCATGCGGTCGGCCACCACCGCCGACATCAGAGACTCAATCGCGCCCAGCATCGTAACCGTAAACGCCGGACCAAGCAGCCCATGGATAAGATCGACGCGAAAGTGCGGAATCGCGAAGTGGGGCAACCCGCTCGGAATTCCGCCGAAGCGCGTTCCAATGGTTTCGACCGGAATTTTGAGTGCGAACACCGCCGCGGTACCGGCGACCATCGCCACGATCGGTCCAGGAATGCGATTTGAAACCGCGCGGCATATCAAGAGCGTCACCAGCGTACCAACGCCGAGAACCGTCGCCGTGTACGACAAAGTATGAAAATTGGCGGCGATGCTTACCATTCGCAGCCAGAACTCTCCCGGAACCTTGCTGATGGTTAATCCAAAGAAACCTTTGATCTGGGTGCTCGCGATCAGAACTGCGATTCCGTTGGTGAAACCGATCACGATGGGGCGCGGGATGAACTTCACCGCCGTGCCCATGCCGGTCACTCCGAGAATGACGAGCAGTACGCCAGCCATCACCGTGCACATAAACAGTCCATCCACACCATGCACGGCGACAATTCCCGCTATTACCACTACGAATGCGCCCGTCGGACCACCGATCTGGGTCTTCGATCCCCCAAGAGCGGAAATGAGGAAGCCAGTCACCACCGCGCAATAAATCCCCGCCTGCGGCGTGAGCCCGGACGCGATGGCAAAGGCCATGGCCAGGGGCAGAGCAACCAATCCGACCGTCACCCCGGCGATCAAGTCATGCAGGAACTTGTTCAGGCTGTAATCGCGCAGACAAAGAACAGAAGCCGGCAACCAGCGCTCTTCTAAGTTTGTAGTCAGTGAGGTTGTAGCCAGGCAGCACACTCCGTTAGCAGTTGATTATGACAGCAGCATCCCTCAGCTTTCAATGAGTCGTGCGATACGTCGCCCGCAGTTCATGAGGTTTGTTGCCCGGCGTAGGTCTGTAAGACTTCGCGCAAACGCGCAACATCGTTCCGCTCTCCCTGATCGTCTGCGATGAATTCGCATCCGTAACGATATCCATTCCGGTTGCGCACTGCCCCCGAAACCCGGAGGGGTTCACCCGAATAGGGAAGGGTGAATTCGATTTCGACTTCTTCTCCTAATCGCAACTCCACACCCGCCATTACGCACATTCCATGTTCGCTAAGTTCTGTGCCACGCCCATCTCTTACCAGAGTCGTTTCCAGTTTGTGGACAATCACCCGGAGCGGCACATCGAGCTTGTAGCGTACTGAGCGGCGCTTGCTTAGATATGTAGCCGACAAGTCGGCAACGATCTCAGTGGCCATAGGGCGAACTTAACAGTTCGCCCGCCCCGGGTGGAAGTAACGGAAGGCTGTAGCTGTCACAATGAAAAAAACTAACCCTTAACTGCCAGCTTGGACGAGTCGCTCACTCCCAACCTCCTGCATCAATCAGATTTCCTGTCTTCAGAGAGTGATTGATGGCCGCCTCCCAGCTTTGCATTTTGTGCCGGAACCATTTCTGATCGTAACGTTCGACCTCCCGATTTCCCTCGGTCGACAGCCCGGTGTAGGTATATCGGATGAGCGCGGTGGTGTGGCCCGGCGCTTCCGAGTTTCTGCTAAGACTGATTCTGATCTGCGCCGCCACCAGTCCGGGGTTCACCCAGGCAAACGCAATGCGGAAAGATGCCGGATCGTACTCGGTGACCATCCAAGTAGTCTCAGAGTGGTCTTCGTTGGGCGTGATGAAGACACATCCGTATTCGGCCCCGCCGGACTCCGAGAAGATCAGACGATACTGCCATCCGGGAACCCAATCCGCCTCGCGCACCGGGCACAGCAGCGGAAAGACGTTCTCCGGCGGAGCCACATTGTTCTGGGTGTATTCGTGAGTGACGCGCTTGCCCTGAAATTCCGACATAGTTTCATCCTCCAAAAAGAAATGGCCCGCGCCATTGAGGCGCGAGCCGGAATTTGGCCGCAAACAAAGAGGCCGGACTGATCGCTCAGTCCGGCCCGCAACTTATTGTCTCAAATACTTTCCTGCCCCACAACCTCTAAAACAGATTCCACAAGAACTGGTTATACACATCGTGGTGATACTGCACCTCGGGCGCCTTGACAAACGTTCCCAGCAGCCGCGGACAACGATCGGCTGAAGCCTGCTTCAAATCCGCGTAGCGAGCCTTCACATCCTCGCCCAGCAGTTTCGTATCCCACTCCGCGTTGCGGAAATTCGCCAGCGCGTCATAAATGTTGTCCGGCAAGTAGCGCTGCGCCTGGCGCAGGTTTTTGATCTTGGCGGTGTCGCCATCGAGGCCGGTCTTGAAGATCGAGTGCATGACTAGGTACGGATTCGCATCGGGCGCGACCGAGCGTACCTCCACGCGCATGCTCTTTTCGTTGCCGATCGGAATGCGAATCATGGAGCCGCGATCCGTAGGCGAAGCCTTGATCTGGTTCGGCGCCTCAAAGTGCGGATCGAGACGGCGGTATGCGTTCACGCTGGCATTCAGCAGCAGGCAGAGGTCATTGCCATGGGTGAGAATGCGATCAATAAACTCCCAGCCCATCTTGCTGAGCTTCTCCTCGCCCTTCGCATCCCAGAACAGATTCTTGCCGTTTTCGCTGATCGAAACATTGGTATGCATCCCGCTGCCATTCACCCCGACCACGGGCTTGGGCAGGAAAGACGCGGTGCAACCCATTCTGGTTGCCACCTGTCGACAGATCAGCTTGTAGAGTTGAATCTGATCGGCCGCAGCGACTACTTCTCCGTAGCCGTAGTTGATCTCGAACTGCGAAGGCGCGACTTCAGGATGATCCTTTTCGTTCTGGAAACCCATCGCGCGCTGCACTTCCGCCGTGGTATCGATGAAGGTGCGCAACACATCACCGGGCAGCGAATGATAGTAGCCGCCGGTGTTAACGTACTCAAACTTGCCGGTTTCGTGATAGCGGCGCTCCGCGTCCGGCCCCTGGAACAGGAAGCCTTCGATTTCGTTGGCCGCGTTGAGCGTGTAGCCATGCTTTTTGTGTAGTCCCTCGGCGTAGGTTTTAAGGATGCCGCGAATGTCGGCGCTGTACGGTGTGCCACCTTTATCGATCACGTCGCCGAAAACCAGCACCTTGCCCGGCCCGAACACATCCGCCGGTCCCCAGTAAAAGGCGCTCCAGTCAATCCCTAAACGAAGATCGCTTTCCCGCTGAGCGGTGAACCCGCGAATCGAAGACCCATCAAAAGTGAGATTGTCCCAGCTCTTGAGCAGAAACTTCTTGTCGTAGTCCAGCATGTGCAGGCGACCTTCCAGGTCGCTGAACAGTACGGTCACGGCCTTGATCCGCTTTTCGCCGGTCAAGTATTTGATACGCTCCTCTTGAATCTTGTGAGGAGCCACGCGATTCCTGCGTTGCTCCTTCGCGCTCAAATTCATCTCTTCCAGTTCGTCGTACGGAATAGCTAGGAAATTTCGTAGTTCGGTCGGCATTGATCTCCTTTAAGTTGTCGCGCACAAACTCAGAAGTTACGGGGGAAGATCACAACTTGGTAAGGGTATCGTGGCGCACGTCCCGCTGCCAATCAAAAAAGCTTATGCAGCCGATTAAACAGATTTATTTGGCATCGCTCGCGTGGGGACAGCCTCCCTCGGCTGTCCGGCCGCGCAAAGCTCGACTCGCTTCTAGCTCTGTACAATCGTTAAGACTCTGTTAGCCCTGAAGGAATCGCGCAATGAACATCCTGCTGAACGAAATCGAAACCAGAGTACTCGGATCGCTCGTGGAAAAAGACGTCACCACTCCCGATTACTATCCCCTTTCGCTAAACGCCCTGGTCAACGCCTGCAACCAGAAAAACAACCGCGACCCAGTGATGAATCTGGACGAAGAAGTTGTGAGGCAAGCACTCGCCACTCTCCAGGACAAACGCATCGCGGGACCAGCCAGCGGCGCCGATAGCCGTGTCACCAAATACGAGCATCGCCTGCAGGAGGCTTTCAACTTCACTCGCGGCGAGACCGCGATTCTCTGCGTGCTACTGTTGCGAGGTCCTCAAACCCCGGGCGAACTCCGCGGCCGCACCGAGCGCATGCATCGCTTCGAAGACCTGACTGAGGTCCAGTCCAGCTTGCAGCGCCTGATGCAACGCGATCCCCCGCTGGCCAGGGTTCTCCCTCGTCAACCTGGCACTAAGGAATCCCGCTACAAACACCTGCTCGCGAATGACGTGGAGGAAGCAGGTGAAGTGGCGCGGGCGCCATTGCCCGCGGATGTCCACAGCAACTCAGCCGATGCCAACCGCATAAATCATCTGGAGAACGACATATCCGACCTCAAAAGAGAGGTCGCTGACTTGAAACAACAATTAGCCAATTTCCGCAAACAGTTTGAATAGCTGCTCGTGTAGCGCGGGCACTCCCGCCCGCGTTAAACTAAAGAACTTTCATTCGGTCTAAGGAGGAATTCTCAATGTCCGATGCCGCCCTCAGTGGCGCCGATTTCAAAAAACAACTGCGCGAAGGTAGTCCGAAGATGGGCCTCTTCTTGAACGCGCACAGCCCCACGGTGGCCGAACAACTGGCCCATAGCGGCTACGACTGGCTGCTCGTTGACACCCAACACGGCCCCATGGGTTACGAGAAACTTTCCGCGATGCTATCCGGCATCTCGAACGGCGGAGCCAAGTCCATGGTCCGCGTCGGCGGATACGACGATCGCCCCGGAATCCAGCAGGCCCTCGACCTGGGCGCCGACGGCGTCCTCGTCCCCTACATCAACACCGCGGAAGAAGCCCGCCAGGCGGTAAGTTGCAACAAGTATCCCACCACCGGCACGCGCTCGGTCTACTTCCCGCAGCGCAGCATGAACAAGGCCGGCCTGCTCGGATACGCCGGGAACGCGAATACCAATCTCATAGTCGCGCTCCAGGTGGAAACCGCTTCCTGCATCAAGAACATCGCCGAGATCGCTGCCGTCCGCGGCGTCGATATCTTGTTCCTCGGCCAGAACGATCTGTGCATGTCGATGGGCCTCTACGAGAAATACGAGTTCCCCCACATGTACACTTCGCCGGAACTTGGAGCGGCCACTGAGAAGCTCATCGAGCACGCCCGCAAGAACAAAGTTATTCTCGGAATCTTCCTCTTCGGCACCGCACGCGTTGGCGAGTTCCTGGAAAAAGGATTCACCTTCATCAGCGTTGGCAACGACCTGCACCACGTCCTCACCCAGGCGGGCGCCTACGTGAACGATATGGAAAACATTGCCAAGGAAAAAGGCAAAACCTGGAATCGCCGACCGACCGCGCTCTTTTAGGTCGAATTGAAATGTTTCAATCTGGTTACAAACGGGGCAATATTCGGGTCACCCGGCTACAATACCGGTGTGAAACCAAGCATCTTTGTAGTTGAGGATGATCCCGATATTTCGCGCCTGGTGCGGCATCATCTGGAAGGCGCGGGCTTTGCCGTGAAAGTATTTCCGACCGGCAACACCGTGATCATGGAATCGGAACGGCAGCGGCCCACGCTTTTCGTTCTTGACATTATGGTGCCTGGGCGGGACGGGCTGGAGTTGTGTCGTCAGATCCGGCAGACGCAATCGCTGGCGTCGACTCCCGTGATTTTTCTGACGGCGAAGAGCGGAGAGGCAGATCGGATTCTCGGCCTCGAACTGGGGGCGGATGACTATATTCCCAAGCCCTTCAGCCCGCGGGAACTGGTGGCGCGGGTGAAAGCGGTGTTGCGCCGGTTCGAGCGGCCGCTGTCGCAGTCGCCGCTGCGGGTAGGCGAGATCGAAATTGATCCCAGCGCTATGACGCTTACGGTGCGCGGTCAGCTCGTGACCACTACCGCCACCGAGTTCCGGCTACTGGAATACTTCGCCCGGCACATCGGGCGGGTGTTCACCCGGGACCAGTTGCTCGACTCCGTCTGGCGGGACACGGCTTACGTCACGCCGCGCTCGGTAGACGTGTACGTCCGGCGCATCCGCGAGAAGATCGAGCCCGATCCTGAAAATCCGCGCTATCTCAAGACGGTGCGCGGGGCCGGCTACCGTTTTGAGGCTCCCAAGTGAGGAAGCGGCTTTTCCTTCGGCTGCTGGCCGCCTTTGTTCTGGTGATCGCGGTGGCCACGGGCACGCTGGATTTCTCCATTCGGCGGGCCTGGGAAAAATCGCTGCGACAGGAGATCGAGCGCAGCCTCACACAGAAGACGCTGATGCTGGCAAGCCGCATCAACAGCGCCGACCGGGAACACAATCTTCAAGACATGGTTTCGCAGGTAGGCCAGGCCGCCGGGGCGCGGGCTACCGTGATCGACATTTCCGGCAGAGTTCTGGCCGACTCTCAAGCCGCCGCGGCGACTATGGAGAATCCTGCGCAGCAGCCCGAGTTTGTCACGGCTTTGAAGGGGGAAATCGGGATTGATCGGCGCGCCAGCCAGCCGCTGGGAGTTGAATCCGTTTACGTGGCTGCGCCCGTGTCCGGGGGAGCAGTCCGGCTGGCTTATCCTTTGTCGGACGCCGAAGCCATCACCTCGCAGGTTCGTCGAACGATGCTCCTCGGCTCAGGGATCGCCTTTCTGGTTGCGGTGGTGCTGGCGGGAGCGCTGGCCGGGTTCACGGCGCGGCGGCTGCGACGGATCGTGCAGTTTGCTGACCGAATCGCCGGCGGGGAACTTACTGCCCGGATCGCTGAAGGCTCGGGGGACGAAATCGGTCAAGTGGCCGCCGCCCTCGATAAAACCGCGCGCCACGTGGAGACCAACTTCGCGGCCCTGCAAACGAGCCAGCGTCAGCTTGAGACCCTGCTCAACAGTATGGAGGACGCTGTTATCGCGGTTGGCCCCGACGACCGCGTGCAGTGGGCGAACCAGAGTATGGACAGCCTGGTTCCGCAAGGGACACGGTTGAGTGCCCCCATTGTCGAGACCGTACGCGATCCCGATTTCCTGCGCGCGGTGCGCGGAGCCAGTCTCGCCCGGAAGGTGTTCACTGCCCGAGCCACTTCTATTGTGCCCGCCCGCACCTTCGATGTGACCGCCGCTCCCATGCCCGGAGGAGGCGCGGTTGCCGTCTTGCGTGACTTGACCGAGACCGAGCGGGTGGAGAAAACTCGCCGCGACTTCATTGCGAACGTTTCTCATGAGCTGCGGACGCCCTTGACCTCCATTCAGGGCTACGCCGAGACTCTGCTCGACGGCGCGCCGGAAAATAATCATTCCCGAGAGTTTCTGGAGATCATCCGCAAGAATGCCCATCGCATGTCCCGGCTGACCGAAGATCTTCTGACCCTGGCGAGAGTGGAATCAGGCGAGCAGCGCTTTGACATCCAGCCCGTGGCCGCAGCGGAGATTCTGCAGGAAGCGGTGCAGAACTTTCGCGAGCTGGCGCGCGCGCACGGCATTGACCTGCAAGTCGAGGACTCGGCGCCAGACCTGGTGAGTGCCGATCGTGAAGCCATCCATCAGGTTTTTTCCAACCTCATTGACAATGCCCTCAAGTATGGAGGGTCGGGCGGGCGGCTGGTGTTGGGAGCGAGGCGTGCAGACCGTGGGGTCGAGTTTTATGTGCGCGATTTTGGGCCGGGCATTCCTTTCGAACACTTGCCAAGATTGTTCGAGCGCTTCTACCGCGTGGACAAGGCGCGTTCCCGGGAATCCGGCGGCACCGGGCTGGGACTGGCGATCGCAAAGCACATCGTGCTGGCGCACGATGGCGCCATCCGGGCTGAAAGCGAACTCAATCATGGTTCGATGTTTTTGTTCACCCTGCCGCTGGCGAGTGAGGTTTCGTCAGGGTCATAGTGAAGCTCGGTTGTGGCCGCGGCCGCCCTCGCCTGTGCTCGAAGCGAAAATTTACAAGTTTTTAACAACTTCCTTGAAACAAGGAACCTATGCTTGTAATGTGACCGTCAGTCTAGGCCGGCAGCGAGGAAGACCGAGTGCAGTGCGTCCCCCATTCCGTGCGCCGAGGGAAGTTTCAATGAGTATCGCCCCCGTGAACACTCCAGTGCCCGAGCTTGCGTACTCGCACCTGGTAAGACGAACCATTGAAGCCTGCGCGGTTGCCAAGGACGCCGCTTCCGCTGCCGCCGAGGGCATCGCGACTGGCTCCTCCCCCTTGCTCAATACCATCCGAGAACGCGAGAAACAACTCGACACCCTGGACCGTGAAATCGACGATGGAGTTACGCTCGCCATCACGCAGGTGAGCGGAACCGAAGCTCGCGAACTGCTGGCTTGCATGAAATTCATGATCAGCCTGGAGCGCATCGGCGATCTGCTGCTTAGTTTTGCCAGCAGCGCGCAATCGGCTGGGCCGCGGATCGATCCCCAGGACACGCGCGACCTTACGCACATGGCGACGGTACTCGAAAAAATGCTGGCCGACGCGGGAGCAGCTTTCGCCAGTCGTGACGTGAAGAAAGCCGTGGACGTGTTGCGCGCCGACACCGAGATGGACCGCCTGCGCAATCTGATTTTCCTGCGGCATATCGAAAACCCGGAGGGCATGCAGCGCCACGCCAGCCTGCAAGTGATCTTCATGACCCAATCGCTGGAGCGCGCCGGGGATCACGCCAAGAATCTGGCGGAGGAAGTCTGCCACTTCGTCAGCGGCCACACCATCCGCCATGTCATGCTGACCTATGACAAGCCGATCGAGCAGATGTTCTTGGATTGGCTTCGCCACCGCGACGATCAGCGCTAGCGCGGGTTCGTCCAAATTGAATCTTCGGGCGTTAGCTTGGTACACTTTCGCAGATCCTGCCCTGTCATGAGTTTTATTCTTCGCAACGCTCTTCCCGCAGATATTCCTCAACTTCGTACGCTGATTGAGGCTTCGGTGCGGGGATTGCAGGCGGCGGATTACACTCCCAATCAGATCGAAGGCGCGCTGCAGACTGTCTATGGCGTGGACAGCCAACTGATCGCGGATGGAACCTATTTCGTGGTGGAAGCGGGGTCTGAGCCGCTGATCGTCGGCTGCGGCGGTTGGAGTAAACGCAAGACACTGTTTGGTGGCGACCGCTGGACCGGGCGGGAGGACGCGTTGCTTGATCCTCAGCAGGATGCGGCCAAAATTCGCGCCTTCTTCGTGCACCCGAACTGGGTTCGCCGCGGCATCGGCAGCATGATCCTGGAGGCTTGTGAAAATGCGGCCACCGCCGCGGGCTTCACCCGCCTCGAAATGGGGGCAACCTTGACCGGGGTGCCGCTCTACCGCGCCCGGGGCTATGTTCCCCTGAAGCATCTCAGCGCTCCGCTGAAGAACGGGGAATCGCTTCCCATCATTCGTATGGAAAAACGGGTGGATACCGGGAAGCGAACTTTTGGCTGCGGGCGCGCTCTTCAGCCGAAATCGTAGCCTGATTTGTGACGCGGGATTTTATCCGGCTTTTTGCCGCTGATAATACCTTCTGGCTTTGTCGCGGTTTCCGCAGGTTCTCATCTCGCACCAGCGGCGGCGGTGATTTTTCGTCTTGTCCAGAAACAACCACTTGCATGTTTCGGATGCGCAGTGACGCACGCGCGTCAGGTCGTCAGAAGTCAGCAACTCCGACGCCGCCCGGGCGACCGGCCAGAGCATCGACTCCAGGTTGCTGTCAGGCTGGGTCCATTGCCACGCGAAGCGCCGGTTCGTGTTTACGATCCGGGCGTGCTCCGCAGCCTTTTGTACGGAAGCGTTCAACCGGGCGAGGGCTGCGCTGGGAATCGCGCGCCTTTCAGCTACGGCCGAGAAAATGGAATGGATGGATTCCCGCAACTCAATGGCATGACGAAGCGTAGATTGAGCTTGACCAAGCGCCTTGCTAGCGAGGCGCCGCAACCGATTTGCACTCTTGGGAGTGACGGCCTTCGCCTCCTCGGCCCATTGCAGTAGACGATTGTAGTCAATTAGTAACTCTGTGCGCCGATCGCTGCCGCGGTGGTCGACGGTGTTGACAAAATCCAATGGCAGTGTTCCACCAGTGAACTCAAAGGGCGACTTTGCGTTGGTTTGGGGCATCTAAGAATTTAGTTTACACTATTATATAACCGTTAAAAACAATTTGACAAGTTAGATCAGTTTCCTCTAGAATACCTTCACCATCAAAACTAGTTTTGATGGTGATGTGTTCACCATGCTCACCGATCATTCCTCGGACATCCAGACTCTCCCGTGCAGCGGGCACGAAGGGGAGATCGGAGGAACAGGGTTGCCTCAGCCCAAGCTGGAGAGCCAGTGGTTTTCGCTGCGGACGAGGATCGTCCTGGGGTTCGCCGCGATTTATCTGATCTGGGGATCCACGTACCTGGGAATCCGCTATGCGGTCGAGACCATTCCTCCGTTGCTAATGATGGGTATGCGTCATTTTGTGGCGGGAGCGCTGGTCTACTGCTGGGTGCGAAGGCGAGGAACGCCTGCCCCCGATCTGAAGCAGTGGGGATATGCCGTGATTACGGGCGTGTTTCTATTCCTGGGCGGACATGGCGTTCTGGCGTGGGCGGAGCTAAGAGTCCCTTCGGGCTTGGCGGCACTGCTGAGCGCCACGCTGCCGTTGTGGACCGTGGTGCTGTCGCGACTCGATGGCAGTGAACGGAAACTCGGCGTCAGGGCATGGGCGGGTTTGCTCCTGGGATTCGCAGGAGTGGCTCTGCTGATCGGACCCATCGCGTTTGGACAACGTGTAAGTCTGCTGGCTGCCGCCGCCGTGTTATCGAGCGCATTACTCTGGGCGGTGGGAACGAGCTATACGCGGGCGGTGCGTATGCCCGCTTCGACGGCGCTCTCAGCTGCCATGCAGATGATCAGCGGCGGCACGCTGCTGCTCATCGCAAGTTTGCTGGCGGGAGAATCTTCCCCGGTTCATGTTGCTTCCATCACAGCCCGGTCAGTACTCTGCTTGGCCTACCTGACGGTGTTTGGATCGATCATCGCGTTCACGGTTTACATCTGGCTGCTCACGGTGAGTTCGCCGTCTCGCATTTCGACCTACGCCTACGTCAACCCGGTGGTTGCCGTTCTTTTAGGCTGGGCTGTGGCCGGGGAAGGGCTGGGAGTGCGCACCCTGGTGGCTACCGCGATTATTCTCGCGGGGGTTGGATTGGTCAGTACACGGCGCAAGCAAGCGGCGACGGTCGAAGAGGGGCGCAGTCCGATTCCCATCGAAGCCTGCGAAGCAGCGGGAGATTAAGCATTCCATCAACCATAAGGAAGAAACCTGTGTCCCCAGAAAAACTCAGTACGCGCCTTTTCAGTCTGGAGCCGAAGATCCGCTACGTTGCCGTGAACCAGAGCGGCCGCATCGTAGAAATGGAGCAGAGCGCAAAGCATCCGAGCTACAATCCGCCCGAGACGGACCGCATGGAAGAGCTGGTCGTCAACCCCACGGTGCTCGAAATCACAAGCCGGCGCGGGAACATCGATATGGACGGCATCCGTTACGTTGTGATTCGCTATGGCACACAGTATCAACTCATCATGCCATACGCGGAAGGGCACTTGTCGGTTGGCGTCGAGCTTGAGGACGACCCGGTGGAAATTGCGAGTAAGGTCGTAGCGGCTCTAGATTTAAGACGTTAGATGAGCGATTTTTGGTTTCCGCCCAGCGGCCTGATATTCTGGGGCCTTCCTTGCCGATAATTTCATGTTGGTCTGCCCATCACGCTGGCGACTCCTCTTGTTAGGATGGGCGTGGCTGGTGTGGGTCCAGTAGAAAGTGATAAATGGGTCGGGAGCGAGTCGAGAAATAAGCGGTGCAATCGTGTTTTCATCACCAACGTACAGTTAACATTCACCATGAAGTAAAGAACCCAATGATTGTTCGCTCGGCGTATGCGTACGTTCGTCTTCTCTTTGCGCTTGAACTGCTGCTCTTCACAGCGTCGTTCTTGCTGCACGTGAGTGTTTTCGTCATGGGGACGACAGAATCATACGAGAAGTTCGGCATCCCCTTGTTTCGTGCCGTGGTTATTGTGGGAATCCCAGTGGTTGCGTTTACAAAGGACAGTCTCAGGTGGATAGACCAAATCAAGAGCTGCCACCAGTGGATGTGGAAGGGATCGCTGATACTGGGAATCTATGGGATTCTTATTGCAATCCTGCAGACAATTTTTCCACAGGGCCCGTCTTTCGACGATCAGAGTTTGACGGTCTCTGGATTCCCGCTTGGCTTTGAAGCAATATCTATTTGCGTTCTCTATTCGGTTCTATGGAGAGGTTATCTGGAGAAAGCGGAGGTCGTCCGGCGGGTCCTGCATTCGCTCGTCATTGTCAGTCTGGGTACGATTGTATTTCTAGCCTTTCGCGCCGGATATTTGCGCCACCCGAAAAGGTAAGGTCAATTGGGGTAACATCTCCGTTATACCAACGACCGATGAACAACCTAACTTATGCGGTGAAATCTAATTGATTTCTAGATCATTGAGGAGGTGTGCTTGAAGACCTACATTTTGACGGCCACGGTGCTGATCGTTACCGCGGTAAACGCTCTTGCACAGTCTACGCCCGTCAATGTTGTGCGGTATCGCGCGACCATTGAAAATGTGAAGTACGTTTACGCTTCAACGGAGCCAGTGGCGCGGCTGAAATCGGGAGAGATTCTCGACACCAATACGCTCGACTGTTTTGGCAACGCCGTCAAAAAGCCCGGAGACACGCTCAGTATGAGCAAGGGCGACAATCCGCTGACCGGCCCTTTTTATATTGAGGGCGCCGAGCCGGGCGACACCCTGGCGGTGAAGATTCTCGATCTTGAGGTCGACGGCGACCAGGGCGTGGGAGCATTTGCGCCCGGCTTCGGGGCGCTGAATGAGACCAATTACACGCCCATGCTGCATCCGCCGTTGCCGGAGAAGATCTGGTTTTATCCCATCGACCACGCGGCCAACACGGCAACTTTCCAGGCGCTGGATTCGAAGTTTTCGGTGAAGATTCCGTTGCATCCGTTCTTCGGCTGCATTGGGGTCGCGCCCTCAGGAGGCGAGGCTCGCAGCTCGATTGTGCCCGCCGAATTTGGCGGCAACATGGATTCTCCCGAAGCCAGCGTTGGCAACACCGTTTATTTCCCAGTGAACGTGCCCGGAGGCTTGCTCTACATGGGCGACGGGCATGCAGCCATGGGCGATGGCGAAGTGGCGGGCACGGCCATCGAAGTTCCCTTGCACGCGAGGGTGCAGCTCAGCCTCGTCAAAGGCCAGAAGATCAACTGGCCGCGCTTCGAGAATGACGACGCGATTATGACAGTCGGAGCGTATCGCCCGTTGGATGATTGCGTGCGCATCGCCTTCACTGAACTGGTGGGCTGGATCCATTCGGATTATGGCTTGTCAGAATTGGATGCGTATGAGCTTTTGTCCAAGGTGGCAAAGATTCATCTGAACGAGATGGTGGACCCGAATTACGTGGTGGTCGCGTCGGTCGAAAAGAAGTTTTTGCCGCCGAAAAAGAAGTAAACCGAGGGTTTCCGGTGAAACCTTCATCGGCAACCTATTTCCGCAAAACTTTGTTTGCACCGGGCTACGCTGGGGCGATAATAGAGAAAGTCCGTGGACCGCTATTCCATCCTCGATAACAGTCCCTCCGGCAATGCGCCGGGAGTTCCGCCGCCGACTTTGCTGGGGAAGGATGAATCTGTTCCGCCGATGCCTTCGCATCTTTCCGCTGATGCTGGCAGTAAGTCACTCACGGAGATGGCACAGCGCGACCTCGAGGCCGCACTCCAGTTGTTGGCGGAGCGGGCGCAATACATTACCGGCGCATCAGGCGCCGCGATCGCGCTGCTTGAGAAAGACGAGATGATCTGCCGGGCTAGCGCCGGGCCGTCGGCGCCGGAACTGGGGGCGGAAGTCCAGATGAAGTCGGGGCTGACCGGCGAGAGCGTTCGCACTCGGCAAGTTTTGCGCTGCGATGATGCGGAAACCGATTCGCGAGTTAATCGCGAGAGCTGCCGCGCTCTGGGGATCAAGTCGGTGATGGTAGTGCCGCTGATTCGCGAGCAGCAGGTGATTGGCGTGTTCGAACTGTTGGCGGATCGGCCTCACGCTTTCGAGGAGCGCGATATCACCGCGCTGGAGCACTTGGCGGAAATGGTGCAGACGGGGCTGGAACATGCGGATGCGGCCAAGCGGGCGCATCAGGAGATTGCCGCGAAAAACGATCAGGCGGAGGCGCAGCGGAAGCCGTCCGAAGCAGAGATCGAGAAAAGTTCTCCCCCAGCAGCGGTTGCCAGCGTGCCTGCACCCGAACCTGCAGCAGTCAAACCTGCCCGGGCTGAGCCGGCGCGGTTACCAGAACTCGACAAGATTCGAAAATGCGAAGCCTGCGGATTCCCAGTTTCCGAAGGCCGCACTCTCTGCCTGGATTGCGAGTCTGCCAGACTTTCCGGCGACCGCCCCGCGCCTCTCGCCAGCAACCAGGTTCCAGCCTTCCTCTCGGAGTTCGGAACGCCTAAGAAGAAGGGCGGACTGGGTTCTTACATCTACACCATCGGAACAGTACTGATCGTCGTTCTCACGGTAGTGTTGCTCGTGCTTCGACTGCGCTAGTCCAGGCTTGGTTCCAAAAACTGCGATTGTAGTAACGTAGGATGCTACGTTTCGGCGGCGCAAGGAAACGTAGCAAGCTACGTTTCTACAGTTGCTCTCCGATATAATCCGCCTTCAGCCTCGGGGGTGGTGCTTGCGTAGCCGATACCAAATCAATCTGCTGATTCTGTTGGCGGCGGCCCTGCCGCTGATGGCACAGCGCGAGCCCGTACTCAAGCAGATTGACTTGCCGCATCCCTATTACTACCGCGAAATGTATTTGCCGCAACTCACGACCGGACCAAGTTCTGTCGCCTGGTCGCCAGATTCGCAAGCCCTGGTGTACTCGATGGCAGGCTCGTTATGGAAGCAGAAGTTGGATTCCACGGTCGCCGAGCAGCTCACCGCCAGCCCCGCATACGACTATCAGGCAGATTGCTCGCCGGACGGCCGCTGGGTTGTGTATTCGTCGTATGCCAACGATGCCATCGAACTTTGGGCTTTGAATCTTGAGACCCGGCAGTCCCGGCCGCTCACTTCGGGCGGCGCGGTGAACGTGGAAGCGCGATTCTCGCCCGACGGCAAGCGCGTTGCATTTGTTTCCACGTCCTACAACAAACGCTTTCATCTCTTCGTTGGTCAGTTCGCAAACGGTGAGCTGACCAATGTCAAGCGGTTGACCGGCGAAACGCGCAGCGACCTGCCGCGCTATTACTACAGCGAATTCGATCACGAGATCAGCCCTACGTGGTCACGGGATGGAACGGACGTGGTCTTCGTTTCCAATCGCGGCCAAATCTATGGAACCGGCGGCTTCTGGCGGATGAAGGCGGAACCCGGTGCGGAGGCGCGCGAGATTCACTATGAAGAAACGGCCTGGAAGGCTCGTCCAGATTTTTCTCCGGATGGAAAGCGCATCGTGTACGCATCTTACTTAGGGCAGCAATGGCACCAGCTCTGGGTAATGCCAGCAGCCGGTGGTGATGCATTTCCGCTTTCGTATGGAGACTTTGACAATGTTAACCCCCGCTGGGCGCCAGATGGGACGAAAATCGCTTTCATTTCCAATCGCGATGGCAACACTTCTCTCTGGACACAGGAAATTCCCGGTGGCGCGCAGAGCCAGATCATTCCTAAGAACAAGCATTACCTGCGACCGATGGGCCGCCTCACGATAAAAGTGCTCGACTCATCGGGGCAACCTACTCCGGCGCGCGTTTTCGTCACTGGCGAGGATGGCCGGACATACGCCCCGGATGAAGCCTGGATGCGCGCCGACGACAGTTTTGTTCGCTCCGAGCGTGCGTTCGAAGCGCATTATTTTCACACGTCCGGAAGTGTCGAGCTAACTGTCCCTGCGGGACGCGTCGAATTACAAGCGATGAAGGGCTTTGAATATCGCGTCGAAACGAAGACCGTTCAAGTTGCGGCCGGTGACAACACCAAGCTAACGATTCGGCTGAGGCCGCTCAACCTGCCTCAGGAAGCTCATTCCCATTGGGTGAGCGGCGACGTTCACGTACATATGAATTATGGAGGCGCCTATCGCGACACGCCAAAGAATCTGGTGGCGCAGGCGGCAGCGGAAAATCTTTCCATCGTTGAAGACCTGGTGGTTAATAAGGAACAACGCGTTCCGGACATCGCATATTTCAGCACCAGGCCTGATCCGGCATCAACCGCGTCTGTCCTTTTGCTTCATGGCCAGGAATTCCACACCAGTTATTGGGGACATCTTGGCCTGCTCAATCTGACTCAACATTTTCTTGTTCCCGGCTACGCGGCTTATCCCAACACTGCCGCGGCCAGCCTTGTTCCCGCCAACACGACTGTGGCGGATATGGCGCACCAGCAGCGTGCGCTCGTGGGCTACGTTCATCCCTACGACACCCTTCCTGATCCAGCGAAAGACGCTTCCCTTACCCACGAACTGCCGGTTGACGTTGCGCTTGGCAAGGTGGACTACATCGAGGTGCTCGGCTTCAGCGATCACAAGTCCACCGCCGTCGTGTGGTATCGGCTGCTCAACTGCGGCTTCCGCCTGCCCGCCGCTGCCGGCACCGATGCCATGGCCAACTTCGCGTCCCTTCGCGGGCCGGTTGGTTTGAACCGGGTTTACGCCAGCGTTCCGCGCGGCCCGCTCAACATCGATTCATGGCTGAGTTCATTGAAACAGGGACACACTTTCGCGACCAACGGTCCGCTGCTGGGATTCACTCTCGGCGGTCAACCAGTAGGGGACGAACTCCGGCTTCCGGCAGGCGAGCATCGCGTGAAGTTCACTGCGTGGTTGCGTTCGATCGTTCCTATCGATCATCTGGAAGTGATTTGCAATGGCCGCGTAGTGCGCGAGTTGAAGTTAAGCAGCGATCGCGAAAGCGCAGACGTTGACGATGCCATCCCGCTTTCGCAAAGCGGATGGTGCCTGCTGCGCGCGTGGAGCGAGAAGCCGGAAGATCCCGTGCTGGACGTGTATCCTTACGCGACGACCAGCCCCATCTATGTAGCGGTCGCGGGCCCCACCGCGAAACCAGTCGAGGATGCCGCATACTTCGTGGCGTGGATTGACCGCATGATTAAAGATGCGGACTCGAATCGCGATTGGAACACTGAGGCGGAAAAAACCTCCGTGCTCGATACGCTGAACCGCGCCCGGCAGATCTATGTTGGCTTGGAAAACTGATCGTGTGGGGCGGACACGCCAGTCCGCCTCACGATTGCGAAGATCAAACAGCAAAAGATCAGCAGCAGCGGACAGGAATCCCCGCTCTACACATTCGTTCGTCCGGATTCCATCTCAAGCAGCGCTTTCTTTCGCTCCATGCCCCAGCGGTAACCTCCCATGTCACCGCTTTTCCTGACGACGCGATGGCAGGGAATGGCCACTGCTACCGGGTTGGTAGCGCAGGCGCGGGCTACGGCTCTTGTGGCTGTGGGCTGACCAATCGCCTTCGCGACCGCTGCGTAGGAACGCGTTGCTCCAAATGGAATGGATTGCAAATGCGTCCACACGCGCCTCTGAAACGCGGTGGCCTGAATATCCAGGGGGAGGGATGTATTCAGCCGCTGACCGTGCATCTGGCGCAGCAAGTCTTTTTTCCAGGACAGCATGGCATCGTCGTCGCGCCGCCGGATGGCGAAAGGAAATTCGTGTTTCAGCCCCTGTTCGAGTTCGCCATCGGAGTTGGCGAACTGGATAGCGCAGATTCCTTTGTCAGTGGCGGCGATCAACATGCGTCCCAGAGGAGAATCGGCGCAGGTGTATCGGATGGGCGCTGCGATCGCGCCGCGGCGGTACTTGTCCGGGGTCATGCCGAGTTGTGACGCCGTCCGCTCGTACAAACGACTGCTGGAACTGTAACCTGCGTCGTACATCGATCGCGTCACCGAGTGACCGGCGCGAAGATTGTCTTTGAGTTGGTTCATGCGGCAGGAGTCGGCATAGGCCCGCGGCGTGATGCCCAGGACGCTCTTGAAGGTCCGCTGGAGATGAAACGGACTCTGGCGGAATTCCGATCCCAGCCGGGCCAGAGTGAGCGGTTCGTCGAGGTGCTGCTCGATATAGCGGCACATGGCTTTCACCACTTCCGTCGCACGATTGCCGCTGGCCGCCCTGGGCCGGCAGCGCAAGCAGGCACGGTAGCCGGCGTTTTCGGCCTGGTCAGGCTTGCCGAAAAAAGCCACGTTCTCGCGCCGCGGACGCCGGGCCGGGCACGATGGCCGGCAATACACGCCGGTCGAAGACACGGCAAAAACAAACGTGCCGTCCTGGCTGGCGTCGCGGGTCAGAACCGCCTGCCAGTACTGGTCTTGGCGGTTTTCGTCGTGGCTCGGGTTGCCGTGGGCCATTTCTGTCGCTTCCGTCAGGTTGAGTATCGCATTGGTTGTCATAATGTTGAAAGCTTAAGGCCACGCCCTTACACGGACCATCCAGATCTTGCGGTCAAAGCAAAATTTCTAGGCTATGCTTGTCAATTTGAGGAACGACGTTTGATCAGTTCCCGATTAGGGGTTCGCAAACATGACTATGGGAAACACACCTTTGGCCCGGTCCTCCGAGATTGTTGCCGTGCATATTGATGACCGGGAGTTCGCTCTCGATGCAGGACGTATCGGGGACGATTGGGTGAAGGCGGATCCGATCGCTTTTTGTTCTGACTGGCAGGGGCAAAATACTGATTCTGGACGGGAAACCCAGGTTCGGATCCTATGGTCGCAACGGCACTTGTATTTAAGATTCGAGTGCCGCTATCGCGAGCTATTCGTGTTCGAGGACTCCGATCCCAGCGGCCGGCGCGATCATCTCTGGGATCGCGATGTGGCCGAGGCGTTCTTGCAGCCCGATCCCTCGCGGGAACGCTTCTACCGCGAATTTGAGGTCAGTCCAAATGGCATGTGGGTGGACCTCGACATTTTTCCCGGCGGCCTTGCGGACCTGAAGAGCGGCTTGCGGCGTTCGGTAATTCTGGATGAAAAAGCAAGAAAATGGACTGCCGAGCTGGCAATTCCGATGAAGTCCTTAACCGCGAAGTTTGATCCGACAGCAATTTGGCGGGCTAACTTTTACCGGGTCGAAGGCAGCAAAGAACCGAGAGCGTACCTGGCCTGGCAGCCCACGCACACGCCGCAGCCGAATTTCCACGTTCCCAGGGCGTTCGGCAAGTTGCGATTCGCAGGAGGCTAAAACGGCTCAATCGGTCAAGGGCTGCAACAGTCCGAATACCTGCGTGACGCCCGAGCGTTTCCGTAGCTCCGCGAGCAGCGCTTGAGCCGCATTCTCGTAAGTCTTGGTTGGGTCGGAGGGATCTGCCCACACCGCGTCGTAAACGATCTGCGCGGCTTCCTTCAAGTCCATATGCATCGCGGCTTCGAGCACGTCGACGCGTTCTTGCAGGTGATCGAAACAACCCTGGCACACGGCTGCCGGCGCGGGTCCGGTGGGATGGTTTTCCTCGCGGAGGCAACGCAAGTTCGGGGTCGCGCTCATCGGCAACTGCGAGGCGAAGACTTGCGCCTTGAAATCGCGCAGGAAGCGTTCGCGTTCCTCTTCCAGGGCAACCGGATCCGGACACAGTTCGCCGGGAGCGACGGTGGGACGTACCGGGGTTGCGACCGGTGAAACCCGCTCTCCGGCTTTGCACACCGGGCACGTTTTCAAATCAGCCGCGTAGTAGGTCTTGCAGTTGGCGCAAGGCATTCCGTAGCCCACTGGCCTGGGAACAACTGGACGCGCAGCGGGTGGATTCGGCTTCGCCACTCGCTCGGTGGTTTGGGCATCGCTACTGGAAGGGAGGACTGCCGGAGAAACTGGTTTCTTAATTCCGACCGGCGTAGTTGGAGTTGAAGTCATCGTGAAAACTCCCGGCGGCTGAAGAGCCGCGCCGAAAACTTGGGACTCCGCCATTCTAGGAGCGTCCGCTCCGCTTTTCGACGGCACGGAAGTGCATGTCTGAATGGCTGTGAGTCCTCCCTTGCACTTGGCCCACCAAACGAATACACACGGAATGAGCAACTTACAACGATTGTCCCAGTCTTTTTTCGCGACTGCCGATGCGTCGTCTTTGCAAACTGAGACTGAGACCGTCCGCGTGCCTGTGTTCCAACTCCTGACGAATACTGCTTCTTGTCCACGTGGATTTGACCATCGCTGGGAAATCGCAAACGGGAGCGTGCTGAGGTTGACGGAACAATCTGCCTTGAGTAATGTTAAGCAGTACGGGTATTTGTGGGGAGGTTTTTATGTTTGAAGGTCTTTTTCAACCGATGCATCTGTTGGTGATCTTTTTTATCGCCCTGCTGGTGTTTGGACCGAAGAAACTGCCAGAGCTTGGCAAAGGGATTGGCGAGGGTATCCGCGCTTTAAAAGAGGGTATGAAAGATGCGTCAGCCTCGGAACCAGCAAAGAACCCGAACCCTGAAACAAAGAATCCCGATGTGAAGAGCTAAGCTGTCAAGCCTATCTAGTTTTACTCAAGCCTTATCTTTCTCCAAGCAGACGCGTTGTATCCAGTCTCTCATCGCTTCGTTACAGCCGCTCCATCTGGTGCTATCCAACGGAACGAGTCGCTGGACCAGTGACGACAGCAGACGAAGTGGCTAGGATGGCAGAATGCGTTTGGCGATATCTACGTGACAAATCCGCCGGTGCAGCCTGCGGGCACGCCCCAGCTCAAGAAAGAATGACATTATTCTAACCACCGGGCTGAATCTCTCGTTCGCGCACTAGGGAAAAATGTAGATTAAGGTTCGACCGAAGGGTTCGCAGCATCATAAATGCAAGAGGACTTCATGAACGAGCATTCGACCGAAAACCCAAGAGATCCGGAAGACCGCGAGATTGATGAGAGCAACGCGGCCGCGAGAAGAGACAAAATGATGGACAAGACCGTGGCGGATACGTTTCCCGCCAGCGATCCGCCCTCGTCGCTTCCGGACCCGGGTGAGGACTCGTTTGCTGCGAGCAGCTGGTAAAACACTGGTCTGTCGAGCGACCCGCCCAATTCACTTCTTCCGCGAATACTGCCGCGCGTATGCCGGCGCCTCACGCGCCGGGTTCAGTCTCGGATCATCCACCGGTTTTCCCGCCACCATTTCTAAAGGAATCACGCCTGCCCAGGTGGGAAACGCATAATCTTCTTCATCATCCACAGGAGGACCTTGGCGCACTTTTGCCGAGAACTCCTCAATCGGCAGGCGCATCACCAGGGTCGCTTTCAGTTCCTTCTCGTTAGGCTGCCGCGATTCCACCCAGCGGCCCGGTAGAATGTGTTCAGAAAGCAGCCGCAAAGCCTCGATCTTTTCTTTCGCCTCGTTCACCGCAACCGCGTTTCCCAGGATCACCACCGAGCGGTAGTTCATCGAGTGATTGAAAATCGAGCGCGCCAACACCAGCCCATCCACAAGCGTAACGGTAACGCAGACCGCTACTCCCTCATCCACGCGACGGAGCATGCGGCTCGCGGCCGAGCCGTGGATGTACAGGTTGTCGCCGATCCGGCCATAGCCTGTCGGGATCACAAAGGGCTGGCCATCCACCACAAATCCAACGTGGCAGATGAAGCCTTCGTCGAGGATTTTGTAAGCAGCAGCGCGATCGTACACCGCGCGATCGGCTTCGCGGACCAGGCGCGTCCGCGCACTTGGAAGTTGGGAATGTGACATGCAGAAACGGCTCCGGCAATCGCCAAGGATGGATGAAAGAAGAGTGTAGCAGGAGCCACCAGAGACGTTGTAGACCCCGCCGGCATTTCGCCGACGTGGCCAGAGGCGCCTAAGGTGTACTCGGAGGGTCCCACGTAACCTCCATGGAAGGCGCAACAGGTTAAAATGGCACCAGCAAACAATGAGGAGGCTCGATGAAAACCCTGCTAGCTCTATGCCTGACGTGTGCCCTTATCCTGCCCGCGTTCGCCGACAGCGCTAAAGAACAAGATCGGGTTGAGCAATCCGGTCACGTGCTCAAAGAAATCCTCAATATTCCGGACAACATTCCTCAGGACCTGCTCGACAAGGCCGAATGCATTATCGTGTTGCCCTCAGTGAAAAAAGCCGCCTTCGGCATCGGCGGCAGCTACGGCCGCGGGGTCATGATTTGTCGCGGCGGGGCTTCCTATACCGGCCTCTGGGGACCGCCCGCCCTCTATGCCCTCGAGGGCGCCAGCATTGGCTTTCAGCTGGGCGGCCAGGCTACGGACTTCGTGCTGCTGGTGATGAATCCCGGAGGAGCGCGCTCTTTGCTCAGGAGCAAGGTAAAGCTGGGCGCGGATGCCTCCGCTGCAGCTGGCCCCAAAGGCCGCACCGCCGAGGGCGCAACCGATGTCGTGATGAGCGCCGAGATCCTCTCCTATTCGCGGAACAAGGGATTGTTCGCCGGAGTGTCGCTCGAAGGTTCCACGCTCCGCTCCGATGGCAGTGCCAATGAGAAACTGTACGGACACAAGCTAAGCGCAAGAGACATCATCCGCGGAGGAAAAGTAAAAAATCCCGCTTGCGCCGCCGAACTGGTATCGCTACTGGACAAGAAGTCACCCAAAAACCGCTCCGATCCAAAGTCGCTGCAGTAGCGATGCTCATGTGGGGACGGGTCTCTGACCCGTCCTGCATTGAGCGCAACTCGACGATCTTACGATGACCCCGAAGCCCACAACGCTGATCCGCTGTCCCTGGGCGCAAAACGATCTCGCCATCCGCTACCACGATGAAGAGTGGGGCCGGCCCGCGCACGACGACGCCATCCTGTTCGAATTCCTGATCCTCGAAGGCGCTCAGGCCGGCCTGAGCTGGGACACCATCCTGAAAAAGCGTGAAAACTATCGCGCCGCCTTCGACAACTTCGACGCGAAGAAGATTGCAGCCTACGACCGCCGCAAACTCAAGAGCCTGATGAACGATGCCGGAATCATCCGCAATCGCCTGAAGATCGCGTCCGCTGTACAAAACGCAAAAGCATTCCTCAACGTGCAGGAAGAGTTCGGTTCCTTCGACGCCTACATCTGGCAATTCGCCGGCGGATCGCCAATCGTGAACGCCTGGCGCTCCGCGAAACAAGTTCCAGCCAGCACACCGCAATCAGACGCCATGAGCAAAGCCTTGAAAAAGCGCGGATTCTCCTTCGTCGGTACCACAATCTGCTACGCCTTCATGCAAGCCGTAGGCATGGTGAACGACCACCTGACCACCTGTTTCCGGTACGCTCAACTCGCTAGTCCTAAAACAACCCACCGATGAAGCCCTTCAGCAATTAGCTGGCACCGAAGTTTCGTAACTGTTATCTTCGATGGGACTTCGTGTTACTGCACACGTGCTGACATAGCCCATGATCGGCGAAACCATTTCGCACTACCGGATTGTGGAGAAGCTTGGCGGCGGCGGCATGGGCGTCGTCTACAAGGCCGAAGACACCACTCTGCACCGCTTTGTCGCGCTGAAGTTTCTTCCCGACGATCTGGCTAAAGATCGCCAGGCGCTCGACCGGTTTCAGCGTGAGGCCCAGGCCGCCTCAGCCCTGAATCATCCCAATATCTGCACCATCTACGAAATCGGACAGCATGAAGGCCAGCCCTTCATCGCCATGGAATTCCTCGATGGCGCGACGCTGAAACACTCGATCACGGGTCGCCCTTGGGAGCTCGAGCCTTTGCTCGAAGTCGCTATCTCAGTCGCCGATGCCTTGGACAACGCCCACAGCGAAGGCATCATCCACCGCGATATCAAGCCCGCCAACATTTTCATCACCAAGCGCGGACGAGCCAAGGTGCTGGACTTCGGCCTGGCCAAAGTCGTAGCCCGCACTGACGCGGTCGAAGCCAATACCAAAACATTTAGCGAACCCCACCTCACCAGCCCCGGCAGTACGTTGGGAACGGTAGCCTATATGTCCCCCGAACAGGCCCGTGCCAAGGAACTGGATCCGCGTACGGATTTATTTTCTTTCGGCGTCGTGCTTTACGAAATGGCCACCGGCACTCTCCCGTTTCGCGGCGACAGTACGGCTGCAATTTTCGAGTCCATCCTGCGTAAGGCGCCAGTGCCACCAGTCCGGCTCAATCCTGATCTTCCCATGAAGCTGGAAGAGATTATCGGCAAGGCGCTGGAGAAAGACCGCAACCTGCGCTATCAGCATGCCTCCGAGATGCGGGCGGATCTTCAAAGGCTGAAACGGGACTCAGAATCCGGAAAGACTGCGGCCTTCGATGCCGCTCCGCCACCATCCGCACCGGCCATCACTCCTCCGCCGTTGGAATCGGCGACTCCGCAAGCAAGCGCCGCGGGGTCTTCCTCGCGCACTGGGGCGTCGTCCGGGCAAGTGAGTCAGGCAGCGGCCACAGCCCCGGCTGGAAAGCGCTCATGGTTGGCAGCGTCGGCCGCGCTCATCGTTGTTACTGCGGTGGTCGCAGGTGTCTGGTTCTTCCGCGGACGAACCTCTCATCCTGCCGGCAGTCTTACTCACAAGTCCATCGCCGTTCTCTACTTCTCCAACCTCTCACAGGATCAGTCCCTCAACTGGCTCGACAACGGTCTCACCGACATGCTGACCACCAACCTCGCCCAGATCAAGGGTCTGGATGTGCTCTCCACTGAGCGCGTGATGGGCGCGGTGCAGCGCGCCAGCAAAGATGGTAAGTCTAAAGATGGCCAGTCTAGAGATGGGCAATCAATGGACCCCGCCCAGGCACAACAAGTCGCGCGCGACGCCGGCGCCGACGCCTACATTACCGGCGCCTTGTTGAAGATCGGACCCACCCAACTGCGCCTCGACGTCCGCGCCCAGGACACCAGCACGGGGCAGATTCTGTTCTCCGACAAACTGGAAGGCCAGGACATTCAAAGCATCTTCGGCATGGTGGACCGGCTCACAGCAAGCATCGCCGGCAGCTTCCTGCCTGCCTCCGAAGTGCCGCAAAAAGCGCCGGAGGTCGAGCAGACTTCCACCTCCAACGTCGAGGCTTATCGCCATTACCAGTTGGGCATTGACTACGGCCGCCGCTTTCTCACCAATGATGCCATCCGCGAACTGGAGGAGGCGGTTCGTTTGGATCCACAATTCGCCCTGGCCGAACTACGTCTTTCCGACCAGTACCGCCTTCAGGGCGATCTGCGGCGCAGCAACGAACTTGCCATCCAGGTGAGTCAAAACCAGTCGCGACTGCCTCGTTACGAGCAATTGGCTTTGCACGTGCTCAAAGCTCGCCGCTCCGGAGATCCAGAGGCCGAGGTTGCGGCCCGTCAGGAGTTGGTATCGGAGTTCCCCCGCAGCACGATGGACCGCGGTATCCTGGTCGCCGTTCTGAGCGGCATTGGTAAAGGCGGGCAAGCAAATGAGCTAATGCAGCAAGGACTGGCGCTGGATCCAAAAAGCGAAGATCTTCTCAACTTTGCGTCATACGAACTGGCTGCAGACGGCAACTTTAGCGGCGCGCTGGCGGCGAATGACAGCTACATGGCGATTCGTCCCGGTGACCCCAATCCGCTCGATACCCGCGGTGACGTACTTTTCATGGCAGGCCGCGATGATGAAGCCACTGCCGCATACCACAAAGTGCTCGAACTGAAGCCGGATTTCAGTGACTACGGAGAGTACCTGAAGCTGGCCATCGTCTACACCGACCAGAAAAAACCTGACATGGCCAACGCCGCCTTCCAACAATTTGCCCACCGCGCCTCTCCCCTCTCACGCCTTTATGTTCCGGGCTTCGAGGCGCAGTTCAAGCAGACGGGAGGCGACCTCGAGGGCGCACTTTCCAGTTATCGGGAGGCAGTGCTCCAACTGGGGCACGTAAAGCAGGACCAGGCTGCTGAAACTTTTCTGCTGCAATTCGGGGTCTTGTCCATGCTGTTGGGGGAGGATTCGTCCGCTCTTTCTTTTGCTCAACAGCAGAAGCTCGATGGCGAGGAATTGCAAGCCGTCGCATTCCTGCAAACCATGGCGGGAAATCAATCCGCCGCGCAGCAAAGTTTACAGCGGTTCGCCTCCAGCCATCCCTGGGTCGCGCCTCGAGCCATTGAAATTAGTCAAGCGTTCGCTGACGTGAGTGCGGCTGTGCACCGTGGGGATGGGCAAGCCGCCTTGAGTCGGGCCGCCAGCATTCCCGATTTCCAGTTAGCTTATTTGCTTTACCTCAAAGCCCGCGCCCATCTACTCACCAACGACTATGCCGCGGCCGAAACCGAGTTGCGCGGAGTGTTACGGAATGAGCGTTCGTTGGCGAACTCCGGCGCTTTGACAGGACGAGTTCCCGTACTCGGAATCCTCTCCCATTACTATCTCGGCCAAGTCTACGAGCGCACCGCCAAGCACGATCAGGCCATCAACGAATACCAGGAATTTCTTTCTCACTTCGCCAGTTCGCAATCCCGTCTCCCCCAGGTCGCCGAAGCTCGGACCGCGCTCAAGAGACTGATGCAGTGAGGCCAGTCCTCCGAAGAAATGTTGGCCAGGCAACGGATACCGTCGCCGAACTTTTTGTTTACGCTTACAACCGCGTTCTTTGGATAACGGCCGGTTTGCGCAAGTCATCGCCAAATCGGCTGCACTGAAACCTCAACATCTAGCGAATCACCCTGAATTTCTTGTTGCTCCTCAACTTCCTTTTGGAAGTGGTTACGGTTACGAAACCTGTAGCCGCGCCGTGTGGAACTGTCGCCGTCAGGTAAGTGTCCGTGTGGACTGTGAACTTCGCGGCAGTTCCGTTGAAAGCGACCGCAGTCGCGCCTTTGAAACCCTGGCCCAGGATTGCGGCGTGGCTCCCGACTTTGCCGGCGGTGGGAACGGTTTCCACAAATGGGCCCAGGCCCACAGCCAGGCTGAAAGCGATACCACAGGTGAAAGGGGCGCAATTGTTGGAAGTCCCGCCCTCAAGGGTTACCCCATAGAAAATTCCTGTAGTTGCCTGGAACAGCGCATCGGGACCCTGGGACACGG
>Ga0210410_10000648_pt1 | contig 36428 bp, 35 predicted proteins | sample IncBWC4MmetaG_FD_161058 | JGI IMG/M metagenome (GOLD analysis project Ga0210410, IMG submission 161058) | Forest soil microbial communities from Barre Woods Harvard Forest LTER site, Petersham, Massachusetts, United States - Inc-BW-C-4-M | ecosystem: Environmental > Terrestrial > Soil >...
CAGCTGCTCCACCAAGATTCGTCAGGGCCGTGAAGCCCACTGACGGATACGTGGTGGCGAAGGTTACTTCCGCAGTGTTGATGGTGCGGAGAGAACCGACCGCCGAAGACTCGTTCGCGGCCATACGAGACCGGAGGAGGTTCGGAATTGCGATGGCCGCGATGATCAGAATGATCGCCACGACGATCAGCAACTCGATAAGAGAGAATCCCTTCTGTTTCTTCATAAAGCTGTTTCTCCTTGAGAGTGTGTGAAGATTTGTATGGTGCCAGAGCACACCCTTACATGGGCAAGCCGGAGACCAAACCAGGGTGTAAAAGAGAGGTTCTCCATATTTCTGTATATGGCTGATAATAAAGGTGTTAGTAGCAAAACAGCGGTTCCAAGCTTGAGCTTGACGACGCAAAAAAGGTGGATACGCTGCGAAAACGACAGTTTTTGACAAGGAGGAGGAGCATAAATGGTCACTCGGCCGAGGGTGCCCGGTAGTCGGGTTAGGATGGCCTAGACTCTCGTTCGCCCAGCTAGAGTCCGTGCTTCTTGGCATAGTGGCGAAAGGAGCGGTAGCTAATCTTCAGCAGCTCCGAGGCCCGGGTTCGGACGCCGTCCGCCTTTGCCAGGGCTGCTTGAAGGTACCGGCGCTCGGCATCGGCAATCTCTTTCTCAAAATCCAGACCTTCGTCGGGGAGCTCCGCTACCAGGCTTCCCGAGGCGCCGAGGGACGATCTTGAATAACCGGCGATTCGATCGGGAAGGACACGCAGGGAAATCTCCTTGCCCAATTCCAAAGCCACGGCGCGCTCCATGGTGTTCTCGAGTTCGCGGACATTTCCTGGCCAATCATAGGCTTCCATGCGCGTCATCGCTTCGGGGGAGATGCCTTCAATTGGTTTCTCCATGGTCTTGCGGAAGCGCTCCAGAAAGTGGCGGGCGAGCAAGGGAATATCCACGCGGCGATCCCGGAGAGCTGGCACTTGAATGGGGATCACGCTAAGGCGGTAGTAAAGGTCTTCGCGGAAGCGGCCCTCGGCGATCTCCTTTTCGAATTCCTTGTTGGTGGCGGCGATGATGCGAACATCCACATCCGATTCTTCGGTGCTGCCAATTGGTCGGACTTTGCCTTCTTGCAGGACGCGATAGAGCTTCACCTGCATGGTCAGGCTCATATTGCCAATTTCATCCATGAAGAGCGTCCCGCCGTGAGCGGCCTGGAAGAGGCCCTGGCGGTTTTCATTGGCGCCGGTAAAGGCACCTTTCATGTAACCGAAAAGCTCGGATTCCAGGAGGGTCTCCGGGAATGCGCCGCAATTGATGGTGATGAAGGGCGCCTGAGCCCGCAAGCTGTTTTCGTGAATGGCGCGGGCGACCAATTCCTTACCAGTGCCACTCTCTCCGGTAATCAGGACGCGGCTCGACTGGGGAGCGACGGTCTGAATCATGTCGAAGATGGCCTTCATGTTCGGGCTTTGGCCGATGATATTGTCGAGCCCGGTTAAGCGGCGCAGTTCGCGCCGGAGGTAGCCGGCCTCTTTCTTCCAGCGTAGGCTCTCGGAAACTTCGTGAACGGCGCGGCGCAACTGATCGACGAGTTCGTGGTCCTTGATGACGTAGCGGTCGGCGCCGGAATTGATAGCGGCAATGGCGGTCTCGACGGTGGGAACGCCGGTAATCAGAAGGAAGAACGATCCTGGAGCGATTTCCTTGCTGAATTTGAGAAGATCGACGCCGCCGGCGCCAGGCATGCGGATATCAGAAATAATGATGTCGAAGATCTGCGACTCCAGCTTGCGCTTGGCGGCTTCCACGCTGTGGGCGATTTCCACGCGGTGGCCTTCCTTTCGAAAGGTGATCTCCAGCAGCTCGCAGATGGATTTTTCGTCGTCGACGACGAGAATGTGCGGCATCTCCCGCCCGGTTTCCTTGATTGCGGCTTTCGTTCCTTGCATAAGGCCTCACGCAACTCGTGGCAACTCGACGATGAATTCGGCGCCGCGGTCTTTCTCTGAAATTACACTGATCCTTCCACTGTGAGCCTGGACAATCTGATAGACGATGGACAACCCCAACCCTGTGCCACCCTCGAAGCCGGATTGCAGCGGCTCAAAAATCTTGGCGCGCTGCTTTGGGTCAAGGCCAATGCCGGTATCGCGAAAAGCGATGCGCAGCCAGAAGGGATGCTGCTCGAGTTTCACGGTGAGCGTCCCGCCATCGGGCATGGCGCGCATGGCGTTGTCGCAGAGATTCCAAAAGACCTGCTTGATTTTGTTGGCATCCACACGAGCCCGCAACTCGTGCCTGTTAAAAGCACGGACAATCCGGTACTTCGAACCGACCTCCGGCTTTTTCTCCATTAACATGATGGTTTCATCGAGAAGGCCACGGACGTCGGCATCCTGAAATTCGTAAGTCTTTTCGCGCGAATACTTCAGAAAGTCAGTGATGATGTTATTGAGCCGTTCGGATTCCCTGCTGACGATATTCACCAAATGCTTCTCGTCTTCTTCGAGAGGCACGAGGCGGGCGAGTTCCTTGACAGCGCCGGCCATGGCCGTCAGAGGCTGGCGGATTTCATGGGCTATAGCCGCCGAGAGGCGGCCGAGGGCGGCCATGCGTTCCTTCGTGGCCACCTCCTGCTCGAGGCGGCGGAGATCGGTGAGGTCCTGGAAGTTGAAGACGTAGCCGTTGCGTTCCTCGTTGCGCGAACGCAAAGGAGAAATGCTGATGCCCAGGTAGCGCACGTCTCCCGCAGGCGTGCGGAAGTCAATTTCTTTTCGGAGTGAAAGCTTCTCTGCGTTGGCGTACTTGCCCGGGATCCAAAAGTCGTCGTCGAACTCCTGGAGAAGTTTGCCACGCAGATCGGCAAAACGGTGCCCGAGAATTTCCTCGCCGGTGCGGTTGAGGAGCAGAATACGACCCTCGAGGTCCGTGGTGATCAAACCGCCGCGCATGGAGTGAATGATGTCCTCGGTGAAATCCTGAAGGCTGAGGAGTTCTTCGCGCTTCTCCTCGAGTTCCAGGCCCTTGCTGCGGAGAGATTGCGCGAGGAGGCTGGCCAGATATGCGACCGCCATGAATCCGAGGAGATTCATAACCAGCCACGTTCGGAGGCTCTCGACAGATGGCTCGCTGCTGGAGGTCCAAGGAATCTTCCCGGTAAAAGCCAGAACGGCCATGGCAGCAAGGAGCAGGAAGCAGGTCGCAGCGTTGAGGAAAGCAATGCTACGCGAAAAGACGATGCTGCCGACAATGATCACGAGCAGGTAGAGGGAGATGAAATAGCTCTCCTGCAAGCCGGTCACATAGACAAGCAACGAAACCATGATCACGTCGCCGGCAACCTGCAAGCCACCGTGCCAGCCGGCCTGCGGGACCCAGCGGAGGAGGATGAGATGAAGGATACCGATGGTGATCCAGAAAATAATCAGGGGAAGGAAAAAACGGTTGGTGCTGAAACCGGGAACGTACTGGGGCCAAACCACACCGACAGTCAGAATGAGAGTGATCGTGAGAAGACGCACCCACGCCAGCCACTCCAGCCAGGCTCTCGTTGCGAAGCTTTGATCCATTGCTCGCCCCCGGAATCCGGGCCTTCCCCACTTGAGGCAGGAAAAAGCGGGGGGCAGAGAGTTGCTTCCCTGCCCTCCGAAAGAGGATATCGCCGCGCGCGAGCGCGAGCCCGATTAGTGCATCGTGCTCAGTTTTCCGATGAGCGAGAACAGCGGCAAGTACATGGAGATGACCACGCCACCGACAATCACGCCAAGGAAAACGATCATGATGGGCTCAAGGGCAGTGAGCAAGTCTTTCACCGCTGCGTCCACTTCTTCTTCGTAGAAATCGGCGATTTTCTGAAGCATGGCATCCATCGCACCAGTTTGTTCGCCGACGGCGATCATCTGTGTGACCATGCCGGGAAATACTTCGGATTCTCTCAGAGGTTCGGTGAGCGACTTGCCTTCTTCGAGTGACCTTCTCACTTGCTGCAAAGCCTTCTCGACCACCGCGTTACCCGCGGTCTTGGCGGTGATGTCCAGGCCTTCCAGGATGGGAACACCGCTGGAAATCAGCGTGCCGAGCGTCCTAGTAAACCGGGCGACCGCGATCTTTCTCATCAAGATGCCGAGAACCGGCAGCTTGAGGACAATGGTGTCCAGCACAAAGCGGCCCTGTGCCGTGCCGTACCAGATCTTCAGGCCAAAGATGCCAGCGCCAAGGGCTATCAGGAGGAGTAGTCCGAAAATACTGCCGACGAAGTTGCTCAAGGCCATGACGATTCTCGTGGGAAGCGGCAGATCCACACCAAGGCCGGCAAACAAGGTAGCGAAAATCGGCACAACTTTCCAAAGAAGCAAGGTGATGACGCCGCCGGCAACGGTCAAGACGCCCACGGGGTAAACGAGAGCCGACTTCACGGCGCGCTGCAGTCTCACGTTCTTTTCGATGTAGGTCGAGAGACGCTGCAGAATGGTGTCCAAAATACCGCCAGTCTCGCCGGCTTCCACCATGTTTACATAGAGGGCATCGAAGACTTTCGGTGAGCTACGCATCGAGGCAGAAAGAGTCGCGCCGCCTTCGACCTGGCCACGCGTGCCGGTCAGGACCTTTTGAAAGAATTTGTTCTCCTGCTGGCTGGCCAGAATCTCGAGGCACTGAACGAGCGGAAGTCCGGCGTCAATCATGACGGAGAACTGGCGCGTGAACACGGCGAGCTCCTTGGCGTTCACGCCGCCGCCGAAAGTGGGCATATTGAATTCCTTGCCCTTCTCGGTCATTTTGGTGGCGGTGATCTGCTGACGCTTCAACAAGCTCGCCAGTTCCGTCTTGTTCGACGCAGTCATCATGCCGCTGACGCTGGCGCCGGAGCGGCTGGTTCCCTGATATTTGTAATCCGGCATTTGATTGCCTCCTCAGTTCTTCGATATCTCGGCCTCTTGGCCGTTCAAACTAATATCTAGCGCTTGCTGGCCACCGGTGTTCTCGCACCATTGCCGCCCTGCGTAGAAGAAACTCCGCGGTTGATCATGTCCTGGAGCTCATCGGGATTCGATGAACGAGAAAGAGCCATGTCCAGGGTAATCAGTTTCGTGAAATAAGCGTTTGCGAGTCCCTGATTGAAAGTCTGCATCCCGGTTTGTCCGGTACCGGTCTGCATCGCGGAATAAATCTGGTGGATCTTGTCCTCGCGCACGAGGTTGCGGATGGCCGGCGTGGGTATGAGAACTTCCATAATCATGGCGCGCCCGCGTCCATCGGCGCGCGGGAGCAGCGCCTGACAAAGAATTCCCTCCATAACCATGGAGAGCTGCGCGCGAATCTGGGGCTGCTGGTGCGAAGGGAAGACGTCAATAATACGGTTGATGGTGGAAGCCGCCGAATTGGTGTGCAGGGTGGCAAAGGTCAAGTGGCCGGTTTCGGCAATACGCAGGGCGGATTCAATGGTTTCGAGGTCGCGCATTTCGCCGATGAGCACGACGTCAGGATCTTCACGAAGTGCGGCGCGCAGCGAATTGGCAAAGGAATGCGTGTCGGCGTGGACTTCGCGCTGGTTCACAAGGCACTTCTTGTGGTTGTGAAGAAACTCGATGGGATCCTCGATGGTGATCATGTGTTCTTCACGTTCGCTGTTGATCTTGTCGAGCATGGCAGCGAGAGTGGTGGACTTTCCGGAACCGGTCGGTCCGGTGACCAGAACAAGGCCGCGAGGCTTGTCGCAGAGACCTTTTACGACTTGCGGCAATCCAAGAGCATCGAAACCCTTGATCTCCCATGGGATCGTGCGGAAGACGGCCCCGCAGGCGCCACGCTGATTGAAGACGTTTCCGCGGAAGCGCGCCAGATTTTTCAATCCGAAAGAGAAGTCCAGCTCCAGGTTTTCTTCGAAGCGGTGTTTCTGAGCATCGGTCAGAACGCTGTAAGCAAGAGATTTGGTATCCGCCGCGGTGAGCGGAGGCATGTCCAGGGGACGGAGCCGGCCGTGAACGCGTACGCGCGGTGCGCTGTTCGTGGTGATATGGAGGTCACTGCCTCCCATTTCGATCATTTTTTTCAACAACTCGCTAAGCGTAATACCAGCCATCGATCACCTTCAGTTCTATAAGACTGTTTCGCGCAGGACTTCTTCCATGGTGGTCTGTCCGAGAGCCACCTTGATCAAGCCGCTGCGGCGCAGGGTAATCATTCCCTGCTCGATTGCCTTTTTCTTTAATTCTAGCGCGGAAGCGCCAACGAGAATGAGCTCACGCAGCTCGTCATTGATTTCCATAACTTCGTAGAGACCCGTGCGGCCCTTATACCCGCCCTTGTTGCAAGTAGTGCAGCCCTTGCCGTGATAAATCTTGGTGGTCTTCACTTCTTCAGGGGTGTAACCCGCGTCGATGAGGGCCTGCTGCGGGACTTCCAATTCTTCCTTGCAGTTTGAACAAATGCGACGGACCAGGCGCTGCGCACAAATCAAGTTCACGGAAGTGGCCACGAGGAACGGCTCAATACCCATGTTCATCAAGCGGCTAATGGTCGAAGGGGCGTCGTTGGTGTGCAGCGTGGACAAAACCAAGTGGCCGGTGAGCGCGGCCTTCACGCCGATTTCGGCCGTTTCAAAGTCGCGGATCTCGCCGACGAGAATGATGTTGGGGTCCTGCCGAAGGAAGGCGCGGAGAGCGGCGGCAAAGTTCAGCCCGATCTGCTCCTTCATCTGCACCTGGTTGATGCCTGCCAACTGAAACTCAACCGGGTCTTCCGCGGTCATAATGTTGGTGTCAACTTTATTCAGAGTGGCCACAGAGGAATACAAAGTGTTCGTTTTACCAGAACCCGTGGGACCGGTTACAAGAACCATTCCGTAGGGCTTCAGGATGTTGCGTTCAAATTTTCTGAGGGACTCCGGTTCAAAACCGAGCTTGGTCATGTCCAAGCGCAGGTTTTCTTTGTCCAACAACCGAAGCACGATCTTTTCGCCATACAGGGTCGGCACCGTCGAGACGCGGAAGTCCAGTTCCTTTTTCTTGCCGTCCTGCTTGTACTTGATCATGATGCGGCCGTCTTGCGGCAAGCGCTTTTCTGCAATGTCCAGCTTGGCCATAATTTTCATACGGCTGGTGATGGCGTCTTTCAAGCGCAACGGCGGGGACATGACCGTCTGGAGCTGTCCGTCAATCCGAAAGCGCACACGCATTTCGAGCTCGTAGGGCTCAACGTGAATATCGCTGGCGCCGCGCTTAACGGAATCCGTCAGGATCAGGTTGACCAGTTTGATGATGGGCGCTTCTTCGGCAGCCTTCTCCAGGCTGGCGGTGTCCAGTTCCGATTCCTCGGCGGCCAGCTCCAACTCGTTGTCTTCATCAACGAGGTCTTTCATCAAACTGCTGATTTCTTCCTGGTTGTTTGAGGTGCCGCCATAGAACCGCGTGATGGCGTCACCGATGGCCGACTCCGAGGCCACCACCGGCTCAACGTTGAAGCCAGTCATAAACTTGATGTCGTCCATCGCGAAAACGTTCGTCGGATCCGTCATGGCTATGGTCAGGACGGAGCCCACGCGCGATAGCGGAATCACCTGGTAGCGCGCCGCAGTATCCTGCGGGATAAGCTTGATGACGTTGGGATCGATTTCGTAATACTTCAGGTTGATGGAGGGAACACCGTACTGGCGGGAGAGCACACCGGTGATGTCATCATCGGTGATGAAGCCCATCTTCGTCAGGCAGCTTCCCAGCTTGCCTCCATTGGCGCGCTGGAATTCGAGCGCCTTTTGGAGCTGGTCCTGCGTGATCAGGCTTTCTTTAACTAAAATTTCGCCCAAACGGACGGACATCCACAGTACTCCAGACGGGTTTGCACCCAGGGCTCACCTTAACAAATGATGACGACGAGAGTAGCCAGAATTTCGCGGGAGGTTCTGAAATGGCTAATACCTGCCCGCAAGGTCAGGTTTTGATTTGGAAGGACAGGTAGGAATCTTGACTTGCTCCCGCGCGGTGTCTATCTTCCAAGAGAGATGTCTGCGCGAACAAAACCGACGCATTCTGCTTATCGTCCGCTGATTCTGACGAAAAATGTCCACAGAGCATTCGGCTGGAGCAGCAATGCAACTCAACTCTCGCCTCCAAGACTGAATTTGAAGATGACTACGTCATGAGCCGATCGGACAATAAACAGCGATGGGGTCTCACCATCGGCGGAATCCTGCTGACGTTGCTCCTTGCCGCGGTGTTCACCTTTGGATCGCTTGACACCCCTTTTGATCCGAAGAGTTGGCGCGCGGTTATGGTTCTCTATGCGGTATCCAGTTTCATCACGGCCGCGTTTCTGGTCTTCCTACTCATCATTGGCCGTACCGCACTGCGTCTCTGGGTGGAACGGAGAAGGGAGCAGCTCGGGGCACGGTTCAAAACCAAGATGGTCGTCGGGGCCATGGCCATTTCCCTGCTGCCAATTGTTTTCATGTTTATCGTCAGCTACTCGCTGATCAACCGAAGCCTGCTGCTGTGGTTTCCAAAGCCGCTGGAGATCGCCGCTGAAGAGACGCAGAAACTGTTGAATGATCTGGGCAGGGCGCAGTTGCCCCGTCTTCGCGCGATGGCCCTCTGGGCGCAAGCGGACGCGCTCAAACCCGGCGAGGATTTTTTTCAGCATACGTTTGCCAGAGGAGCGGACGCAGTCTGGATTCTGAATCGAGACGGAAAGGCGACTCGCGGCGGCATTGTTTGCGAAAACCAGCCGGAGGTGCGCAAAGGCCAGATCTGCGTGCAACCGGACGTTCTTGGCGAATACCTGCAGACTTTGCAGAGTGGAGTGGAGGTTTGGCGGGCCGGCGGAAAAAACTATTTTGCGGCGCGAGTCCCAAATGTGGAGGCGGGACAGTCCACGGGCTTTATCGTTGCCGCTTACCGCACGAGTCCGGACGTGCTCACGCGTCTTAACTCCATTCAGTCGCAGACGCGGGAGTATTCCCAGGAAAAGCAGGATTTACGCGCGCTGAAACGCCAGATGCTTCTCATTCTCCTTCTCTTTACGGTGCTCCTGCTATCTGCAGTGCTATGGGTGGCTTTGTTCCTGGCAAAGCAGGTGACGGTCCCCATTCAGGCGCTGGCGGAAGGGACGCGCGAAGTGTCGTCGGGCAATTTTGAGTACCAGGTGCCGGAGCAAGCCCAGGATGAGTTAGGCAAGCTGGTGCGCTCGTTCAATACCATGACGACGCAGTTGCGCGACAGCCGATCGCAGATCGATCAGTTCACACGCAACCTCCAGCTTGCCGTGCAGGAACTGGAGCGGCGGCGGCAGCTAATGGAAACCGTGCTTGAGAATATCCCGACGGGGGTCATCTCACTGGATGCCGCGGGCGCCATTCTTCGTGCCAATACTTCCGTTTCAAGGATGTTCGGCGTTAACGGCTCGGGCCCCCTTACTCTTGAGGGGCTGCTGGGAGCGGATGCCGCTCGAACCGTTCAGTACCTGATGCGGCGGTCGTTGCGCATGGGAGTGGTATCGCGGGAAATCGAAACGGTTGTGGCGGGGCGCGTGTTGCATCTTGCGGTGACGGTGAGTTCCCTGGGGCCGCGCCGGGCGAACACCGGATACGTCCTGGTGCTCGACGATTTGTCGGAATTGCTGCGTGCCCAGAAATCGGCGGCATGGCAGGAGGTTGCGCGGCGCATCGCGCATGAGATCAAGAACCCGCTGACTCCGATTCAGCTTTCGGCGCAACGGCTTTCCCGGTTTCTCGAGCGGCGTGAACCTGGGCAGCAGGCCGTTTCCGGGGACTCGGAATTGGCAACCCTGGTTCAGGAATGTTCAAGGTTGATCGAGCGGGAGGTTTCGACGCTCGCTGCGCTGGTCGATGAGTTTTCGCAATTCGTGAGATTCCCGACCGCAAAACTTGCGTCCACTAGCGCAAATGCCATCGTGCACGAAGCTGTGGGGGTTTTTGCCGGCCGGCTCGATGGCATTGTTTTGAGGACGTCGCTGGCAGAGAACCTGCCTGCGGTGCGCGCAGACGCGGGGTTGTTGCGGAGCGTGGTGGTCAATCTGATTGACAATGCCGCGGAGGCTTTGGAAAACGCGGCCTCACGAGAAATCATTGTTTCCACGCGGGTGCTCTCGGAGACAGAGACCGTGGAGATTTGCGTGGCAGACACGGGCCACGGAGTCTCGCCGGAAGACAAAGACAAACTTTTCCTGCCGCATTTCTCGACAAAGGACCGCGGCACCGGACTCGGACTGGCCATCGCCGCGCGGATCATCGCGGAACACGGCGGCAGCATTCAAGTCGAGGACAATCTCCCGGTGGGCTCGCGATTCCTCATCGAGCTGCCCGTGGCGGAATTGACGCCCGCCTCCGTTTCCGACCAGAATGGATCGGACACGATTCGATGACCGCAAAACCGCACTTGCTGATCGTGGATGATGAAACCGGCATCCGCGAATCGCTTTCCTCAATCCTAAGCGATGAAGGGTATCAGGTGGAAGCCGTCGGTTCGGCCGAGGAGGCTTTGGAACGCGCCGCCGCTGGCGATCTGGACGTCATTCTCCTCGATATATGGCTTCCGGGAATTGACGGGTTGGAAGCGCTCAGCCGCCTGCAGGCGATCCTGCGCCCTCCGGCGGTCATTATGATTTCGGGGCATGGCACGATCGAGACCGCCGTGCGGGCGACGAAGCTGGGGGCCTTCGATTTCCTGGAGAAGCCTCTCACGCTGGAAAAAGTCATTGTGTTGGTGCGCAACGCGATTCAGCAGCGCCGGCTGGAGGATGAGAACCAGTCTCTACGGAGCGAACTGGGGCACCGCTATCAGGTCATGGGCGACAGCATCCCGATGAAGGCGCTGCGGCAGCAGATTACCGTGACGGCGCCGACGAATGGCCGAGTACTGATTTACGGCGAAAGCGGCACCGGAAAGGAGCTTGTGGCGCGAGCGCTGCACGCCGCCAGCTTGCGCGGCAAGGGCCCGTTTGTGGAAGTGAATTGCGCGGCGATTCCCGAGGAACTCATCGAGTCCGAGCTGTTCGGCCACGTCAAGGGCAGTTTCACCGGTGCCACGGAAGATAAGATTGGGAAATTCCAGAAAGCGGACGGGGGCACACTTTTTCTCGATGAAATCGGCGATATGAGCCTGCGCACGCAATCGAAAGTGCTGCGGGTGCTCGAAGAGCAGCGATTCGAACGCGTGGGATCTAACGCCACTTTAATTGTGGATGTGCGCGTCATCGCCGCGACGAACAAGAATCTTGAACAGGAAATCGCGCGCGGGGCCTTTCGCCAGGATCTTTTTTACCGGTTGAACGTGATTCCCTTTTACGTGCCACCGCTGCGCGACCGCCGGGAAGACATCCCGACACTGACGAAATACTTTTTGATGGAATTCAGCTCGGCGTACGTCAAGAAAACACGCGAGCTCAGCGAAGCGGCCATGGAGATCCTTATTCGCTACCCGTGGCCGGGAAATGTTCGTGAGCTGCGAAACCTTGTCGAGCGGCTGGTCATCGTTTGCCCACAGGCGCGCATCGAGCCGCATCACCTGCCGCCCGAATTGTTCCGCGGCGTCGCGGAAAGCCCCCATCATCCGTACTCGACGTTACATGAAGCACGTAGCGCTTATGAGCGCGAGTTCATTTTGCGCAAACTGCAGGAGCACCGCTGGAACATGACCCAAACTGCCATGGTGCTTGGCCTGGAGCGGAGCCACCTCTACCGCAAGATGAAGTCGCTGGGAATCGCTGCACCCGATTAGGCTGACGACCTGATTGCCCCTCCGCCCGATGAGGAAACTCGGTTCTTTGCCCGAACGAGCTTTGATTCGTGTAAAATCCGGCCAACCTGAGCCTTGCAATTTACAAGACGGACCGGACAGCGGTAATCACGCTGGCGTTTTGCACCTTTCGTCGCTTCTTTCGCAGAAGCCCTGACTCGTCTGTACTGGCCGGGCCAATCTCTCGACGAAACACGTCGGAAACGTGGGGAATTCCGTTGAAGAAAACTGCTCTCGTCTTGAGCATGTTGTTGAGCATCGGTGTTGTTGCCGCGAATTCGCAAACCAGAGTGGTCGAATCGAATCAATCGCCTTCTCCGGCGCCGGCTTCCGCGCCGGCTTCGCGGACATTTTTCCCGCACAACTGGATTCGCGGGTATACAGATTTCGGCGTTGCGCCTTCGCATAACGAACCAGATCTCGGGCGCTGCATGTTTCCTCAGCCGGCGAGCGCCGGCGGCGCGGCCAGCCTGTGCACTGCCTATGCGCGCTACCTCTGGAGTGGGTACGTGGAACTGCAGCCGATTGGCCGCACCGTCGCGCGCCATTTGTTCTTATTCTTTGAGCCGCGATTCAGCTTTGGAAGCAATATCCCGCAGGTGAGCTACACGGCCTCCATGCGGCCTATGGCCTACGAACGTTCCGTCGGAGTCGGATTTCAACTGCCGAAAAACTTCTCACTGCGGGTAACGCAGCACCAGGTGGATTGGCTGGGCCGCTACAGCCATTCGCTCGGTCCGGCTGACCTCAATACGAATGGGCCCTACGGTCTCTACACGACGGTTGGCGTGCGCTGGTCCTTCGGAGGTTACGGGCGCCAGGGAGCCGGTTCGGAATACTGAGGCTAGATCTGTGTGACGCAGGAAACGAAGCTAATCGCAGCGCCTGCGTTCACTGTCTTACATAGAGATACGAGACTTATTCTTTCTTGGGTTGGTCGCTCGCCAGCCCTTCCAATTGGAACCGCCAATCCAGTTCACGCACGCGCTGGGGATTTTCGCGCCAGTCCGGCGCGACTTTGACGAATAACCCAAGATAGATTTTTGCTCCCAGAATCGTTTCGAGCTCTTTGCGAGCAGCCGTCCCGATTTTCTTGAGCATTTCGCCTTTGTGGCCGATCAGTATTTTCTTTTGCGAATCCCGTTCAACATTCATGATGGCTTCAATACGCAGAACCTTGGGAGTCTCTTCGAATTTTTCAACCACCACGGCCAGCGCGTAGGGAACTTCGTGATACATCACCTGAATGGCTTTCTCGCGAATGATTTCAGCGGCCAGGAACCGCTCCGGTTGATCCGTCACCTGCTCTTCGGGAAAGTACGGCTCTCCCTCGGGCAACCGTTCTAGAATCTCGCCGAGCAGGTCTTCACATCCGGCCCCTTTGAGCGCGGAGATCGGCACGATCGCCGAAAACTCGAAAGCCTGGGCAAATTCAGCGATCAGCGGCAGCAGCTTGGGCTTTGGCAAGCGATCGACTTTGTTCAGCGCGAGAATCGTTTTCCCACGGAACCGCTTGGCCTTTTCGAGCAGCAAATCGTCGGAATGGGGATGCATGCCTGCCGCATCCACCATTAGCAATAGGACGTCGATGCCTTCCAGCGCCGCGGCCACTTCCTGCATCATTTGGCGTCCCAGCGCCGAATCCGCCGCGTGCAAGCCGGGCGTATCGATAAAAATAATCTGCCCTTCCGGCTTGGTCACGATTCCTTGAATGCGGTTACGTGTGGTTTGTGGTTTGGAAGTGACGATCGCGATTTTCTGCCCCACCAGTCGGTTCACGAGCGTGGACTTTCCGGCGTTCGGCCGGCCAACGACGGCAACGAATCCGGAACGAAATGGCTTCTTCTCGGTATTCTCGGGCATCAAGGTTTCACGATCGGGAACTCCAGCGCGCTGGGATGCTCTGAATCATGGAGAAGCGTGATGTGCGCGGTTCTCGCGTCTTTGCCCGTCTCTGCCGCGACGACTCCTCCACTGTTGTAATTCTTTTCCAGACTTGGCGAGTTTGGACAATTTATGAGGAGGCGGAGCCGGCTTCCCTTGCCAATCCGGCGAGAGAAAAAGCTGAACTGGTCGAAGACGTACTTTTCCGCTTTACCGGCCGGCACCGGCTTCTCGGCGCGCAGTGACTCGCGATAGCGTGCGCGTATCACCGAAGAACTGAGCTGCACGGCGCTGCCATCCGGCAGAATTTCATAAAGCGCGGCTTCCAGGTCCGTGTCCGGCACGTCCATGCTGAGCCACAAAGTCAGCTTTGGAAACCCGCTGATTTCCTCCGGTGTCGCGAAGGCCGCGGTGTGATAAATGACGCCGTTTCCGTATAGATCCATCATGCCCCGCTGCGTGGTGTACGCCGCGGGCTCGTCGTCCAGTTCGTTTGCGGCAGGCCGGGTGTCGAGCGGATCGTACTTCCAGGAATCGCTTGCCGTGCCTGAGGATTGCGCCTCGGCCAAGCTGCCGGAGTGGAACACGTCATTCGCTTCCCCAGCCGATCGCAGATAAAAGGTTTGTTTCGCATTCGCAATGCTCTCCAGACTGTCCGCGTATTTCCATTCCTCTGCTCCAACCACGTAATACGCCACGCGCTTTTTCAGAAACTCCGGCTTCGTCCCGCCTTTCATCGTCCAGTTGTACCACTCCGTATGCAGCTTGTTCAGGTCGAGGACGCTGGCTTCTCCGAATTTCAATCCTCCCACTTCCGCTTTTGGCGTTCGCGTTCCCGCATGGTCCCAGGGGCCGATGATCAGATAATGATTCGCCTTCGCTTCGGGCGCGCCGAATTGCATGTGCCGCTTGTAAAAGGTGAACGCTCCCGCTTGATCGCCATCGTAATCCCCGGTGATGGTCAGGATGGGAACGCTGATCCGTTTGTATTGCTCGGGTGACGGCACCATGGCGTCGTAGTAGGCGTCTGCCGTTGGGTGCTTTAGCCACTTCTGAAAAACCGTCATGGGGTTGCCGACCAGTTTGTCGTAATCCTGAAAAGCAGAATGAGCGAAGTACATTTCGCGCGATTTCGCGGCCCAGAAGCTGCTGGTCCCGAACAAGCCGCCGTTGCCCGTGGCACCGCTCGTAAACGTCAGCCATTGCACGTCGTAAGGCGCGAAGACGTTGTACCCAAAGGGAAAATCAACGCCGGGATGGGCGGCGGCTGCTGGAACGATGGTAGCGAGGTGCGGCGGGAATTCCTTGAGAACGGTCCACTGATCGAAACCCGCATAGGAACCGCCCCACATGGTCACCTTGCCGTTGCAATAGCTTTGCTTCGCGAGCCATTCCACAACGTCGTAGCCGTCCCGGCCTTCATTCACAAACGGTTCGAACTCGCCGCCCGAATTGCCACGTCCACGCACATCCACCAGCGCGTACACATAGCCGTGCTTCGCGAAATACACGGCGCGGTCAGTGTAGGAATCTCCAATGTAGGGCGTGAACGTAAAAATAACCGGCAACGGCTCTTTCTGGCCATGCGGCGTGAACAGCGTCGCGTTGAGCTTCACTCCGTCTCGCGCCGGAATCTTCACGCCCCACTGCATGTCCACGGCTGGATCTTCAATCGCAGGCTTTTGCTGGGCGCCGGTGACCGGCGTCCCTGCGATGGCGCACAACACCATTGAAGCTGCCGCCGTACTTATCCGATTCCAAATCACACCGAGCATCTCGCCCCCTTTGCAGTCCAGTTCATTGCTTCCGCTCTGTGCAGGGCACAGAACATCCAGGAGTGCCGGTCATTTCGAGGGAGCGGCTTTCATCTGCTTGCGAATCCGCACCCGCAAAACTTTTCTTTGATTGGCTTCCAGGACTTCGAAATGGTGTCCTTCCAGATCAATTTTGTCGCCGGGCCCCGGAACTTTGCCGGAGGCGTGGCTGAGCAAGCCGGCGAGTGTGGTGACGGTTTCATCGGACTCTTCACCGAAATGTACGCCAAGCAATTCCTCCACTGTGCCGATGGCCATGCTGCCGCGCATGACCAGCCCGCCGTCCGCTTCGCGCACAACGTCCGGCGCGAAAGGCTTTCCGGCATTGCCACTGGCTCCGACAATTTCTTCCACCAGGTCTTCCACCGTCGCGATTCCCGCCACTGTTCCGTGCTCATCAATAATTACGGCCATCGGCTGGCCCTTCTGGCGCATCTCGCGCAGCAACTCCGAACCCACCTTGGTTTCCGGGATGAACAGGATCGGCTTGGCCAGTTCGCGCACGCGGCGTTTCGGCAAATCCTGGTCCGCGACGTGCAAAAGGTCCTGCGCGTAGACCACGCCGAAGATATCATCCAGCGAGTTTTCGTAAACGGGAATCTTGCTGAATTTTGTCCCAACAACTTTGGCGTGCAACTCCTCGAGGGTGGCCTCCGCCGCGATAGCAACGATGTCCGGGCGCGGAGTCATGACTTCGCGCACGCGCTTGTCGCTGAATTCGACCACTTGTTCGATCAGGTCGCCCTGCTCCGGTTCGATGATGCCTTCTTCTTCAGCGGCTTCCACCAGTGCTTCAATGCCCTCTTCGGTACGCTGCTCTTCACTTTTTTCCGCTTCATGTTCGGAGATGCGCGCCAGCGATTCTGCGCCTTCGAGGAACACGCGCACCGGCCAGACCAGCCACATGGCCCCGCGGATCAACGGCAAGAGCGGCAGCAGCCATCTACCCGTGGTGCGGTACAACAGCATGTCCGGAATGAAATGCATCGCGAAGACCACTTCCAGCACGACAAAAACAGTAATCTCAACGAAGGATTCCCACGTGCCGGGGACAAAGTACACCACGCCTCGCGTGGTCTCCAGCACCAGAAAGGCAAGCATGAAATGTCCAAGAATTCAAAACTTCCGCCCGCCACTCCGGCGATTGATTTTCAGCCTTCGCTCGATCTCGGCTTCGAAAATGTCCAGATGTTCATGGACGCGGCCCGTGGTCATGCGGCCCAATTCGCGGTAAATCAACGTGAGGTAGGAAAAAACCGGCAAGGCAAGACCTACCAGCACGACACTCAGCGCGTAAAGCCAGCTTAAGTTCATCACGCCAATCCGAACCGCTTGCGCAACTTCGCCTCGACCTTGTCCATTTCGCCTTGATCCGTCTCGTGGTCGTACCCCAGGAGATGCAAAACGCCGTGGAGAATCAGCACCCGGAGTTCACTCGCAAGTGTACGCCCGTTTTTCTTCGCGTAACGCCGGGCGGTGCTGGGAGCAATCGCAATATCTCCCAAATAGTCGTCCACCTCCCGCCGCCGTTTGCTCGTACTTTTTTCTCGCCACTCGCCACTCGCCACTCGCCACTTCTTCTCCGCGGGAAACGAAAGCACATCGGTCGGTCCTTTTTTCTTGCGAAACTTCACATTCATCCGGGCGATCTCCGCATTGCTAACGAGGCAAACCGTAACGCCCGCGGCACCGCAGCCGAGCTCGCTCTTCACACGGCGCAGGAACGATTCGAGTGGCGGCCGCGCCACGCGCACCTCTTGCTGCCGGGTCAGGATCATCCTTGCTGGGTTTCTCGCTCCCGGTCTTTCCCGGAGTCTTTTTGCGGAGTCGCCGCTTTTCCGTTTCCGCCGCGCTGCGGGTGCGCTACGTCATAATCTTCGTACGCGCGAATGATCTGCTGAACGAGGTTGTGGCGCACCACGTCTTTTTCGCCAAACTGCACCACGCCGATTCCTTCGATTTTTTCGCAAACTTCCAGCGCTTCGATCAACCCGGATTTTTTCCCTTGCGGCAAATCAATCTGCGTGATGTCACCGGTGATTACCGCCTTCGAATTGAAGCCCAGCCGCGTGAGGAACATTTTCATCTGCTCGCTGGTGGTGTTCTGCGCTTCGTCGAGAATCACGAAGGAATCGTTTAGCGTGCGGCCGCGCATGAAGGCCAGCGGCGCGACCTCGATGATGCCTTTTTCCAGAAAGCGTTCGAGCTTGTCCGCGTCCAGCATGTCGTATAGCGCGTCATAAAGTGGACGCATGTACGGATCGATTTTCTGCTGCAAGGTGCCAGGCAAAAAACCCAGCCGCTCGCCCGCTTCCACCGCGGGCCGCGCTAGGATGATGCGGTTCACCTGTTTGGTGAGCAGCGCGCTCACTGCCATGGCTACGGCGATATATGTTTTTCCCGTGCCGCCTGGACCGATGCCGAACATCATGTCGTGCTTCTCGATCTCTTCCATGTAGCGCTTCTGGCTGGCATTCTTTGGCGTGACCTGTTTTTTGCCGAACGAACGTACCCGGCCGTGCTCGAACATCCCGCGCGGCGATTCGTGCGGCTCTTCCGTCGCCACGCGCATCAGCGATTTCACTTCCGCGGCGGATAGCGTGCGGCCGTGCCGCGTCAGGTGGTTGTACTCTTCGATGATTTTGACGGCCTGGTCCACGCAGTCCTGCTCGCCCTCGACGGTCAGCCGCGTGTCGTGAAGATGGGTGCGCACGCGCAGCGAGTCTTCGAGCAAGCGCACATTTTCATCCAATGTGCCGAAGAAGGGTTCAATTTGTCCGGAAATGTGAACGGTACGTCTCATCCAATTGGAAGGTTTTCCTGCTACAGGAACCGGGTGGCCGATGGGATTCCTCCTCGTTGTGCGTGACCGCTTTGCGCCACTCAGGAAGAAACTCTTTACACCCTAGCGCAGCACTCCGTCGCGGTCAAGTTACGGCTTTGTGACTGTTCTCATCAAGCTTGATTTTCATCGAATGTGTGGAACAGCCGAAACCGGCAAGTCCTCTTCAGCGGAAGCGGCGGCGAACGCAATCGCGGCCTGAACGTCTTCCGGCTTCAAGGCAGGAAAATCCTTCAAAATCTCTTCAGTAGAATCACCGTCAGCCAGGCTGGCCAGGATTGTCCGGAGAGTCACCCGCGTACCTTTGAAGACAGCCTCTCGCCCGCAGACCGCTGGGTCGCGGATGATTCGATCTTCATAGTTCTTCAAATTGCCAGTTGGGCCGCTCAATGGATTGCCTCACTCTTGTCGGTTCATTTTATCACCCTGGACCGTGTTTATGTGGATGTGATTTTCCTCGCTGCGGTCAAGTTACAGGTTCTTGACTGTCAGCGAGGACCCGCCGATCTCACGACAATGACGCGTCGCGCTGGGCGAGTCGGCGTCGGCTGGCCTTGCGTTCGCGCCATGCGAGGAAGGCGAATATCACAACTCCCCAAGCAAAGGTGCCCGTAACGAATGGGTCTATCTTTTCCAGCGAGAGCGCGATCCCGGGGTACAGTATGACTCCCCCGACATTGGCAACCGCGTGACGAAAGGAACTGGCGTGATACTCCAATCCGTACAACAGCATGAAGAACGCAACAAGATTTAACAGGAAAGCCCCAGTCAGCGCCCCCGCTGCGTATCCAATCCACCTCATACGAGCACTCCAGCCATTATGGTGCCACGTTCCGTCTGTCCCGGAGTTTGAGAATTAGCTTTCCGTCTGCCGCAGGGCCTGCTCAATGCGCCGATCGGGAATGAGCCAGAGAACCGCGACGACCACGTAGATCGCCTGGGCCATCCAGGACGAAAAAAGACTGCTAAATATCCCGGCCAGATATAAGAGCGGCGAGAGTTTTCCCTTCCAGTCACTTCCAATCGCCTTGCGGAGCAGCGAGTCTGGCCCCTGCGAAGCGATGATGGCGTGCTGCAGGATGAAATAAGCAATGCCAGCCATCAACAAGACGAAACCGTAAAGGGCCGTGGGCAGAAGCCCAAAGTGATTCTGGCCCATCCAACCCGTGGCAAACGGGAAAAGGGACAGCCAGAACAGCAAGTGCAGATTCGCCCACAGAATCGGCCCGGTGACGCGCGTCGTGGCATGCAACATATGGTGGTGATTGTTCCAGTAGATCCCTACATACAGGAAGCTCAGCACATAGCTGAGGAAAACCGGAAGCAGCGGGCGCAACACCGCAACGCTTTCGCCCTGCGGCACCTTCATTTCCAGCACCATGATGGTGATGATGATCGCGATTACGCCGTCGCTGAAAGCTTCCAGGCGCCCTTTGCCCATGACGGACATACTACAGGAGCCAAGGCCTGGAATTCACTCGCGCACTTGGCAACATGCCCTGGCACTGCCGCGAGTGCGTGGTTAAGGATTGCGATGGCCGTCTGCTGGCCTTCGGCGCGAACCTGTGAGAGGCGTTTTTCGGAATTAAGGCACGGCCACCAGCCGGCACCTGAATCTTTCCGGAGGCTCGGTCTATGGCTTACACGCCGGGATTGTATTGTGCAATCCTTTAGAATCGAGAAATCTAAATCCTGCATGCACGAGTATTGCAAATGAAAACTGAACCGCGCCGCGTCCCTCAGCCGGGAGAACCGGGGTGGCGCAATCTAATCGACAATGAAGGAAAAGCTATTCAAGAAGCCGTCGCCTGGCACATGGTTTCTCTGATTGTGAATAAAAGTGAGTCTATCGGAACCGGGTCCGCAATTCTCTGGCGTGGACACACGTTGATTCTTACTGCGAACCACGTTGTCAAAGACTCGCCCAACGATGATATTTACTTTCATTTCCGTCACGAAGGCACAATGAAAGTGGCGCCTCTCGACAAGCTTCACTCTCATCCCGAGATGAAATACACACGGAAAGTGAAAATCGACATCGGTCATCGTTATGCCTCTGAAGATTTGGATTTAGCGGCTCTGGAAGTTCAAGAATCAATTTCAAAGGAACATCTCATACAGTTTTTCTTGCTAACTGAAGACTCCAGTACGCCGCCCGCTGGAACGATTATCATGATCCACGGGTATCCCTCGGATTTGGCAAAGACTGTGGCGCCAAGAACAGCCGCGTCTTACGCGATGATCCAATGGAGTCGCATTGAGAAAAACCCAAAATTTAAACCATTCAACCCTGAGACCGAATTCGTAACAAAGTTCAGAGTAAACGATCTACATGCACGCGGTTTCAGTGGTGCGGGTGTGTGGTTAGATAAGCCGACGAATGGTGTGTGGCATCCGAATTTGGGATTGGCCGGGGTATGCACTGATTATTACGAGCGGCTAAAATTGCTTTCGGCCGTGCGAATTGAGCATGTCATCCGATTTCTGAGTGAGGTATTTCCGGCATCTGTTGGTTAGCCCACCCTTTCAAAACTCGAAAGGGTAGACCACCCCGGAAGGTTCCAGTCGAGAGGGTGACCCACCCGCCGTGCCACTAGATATCTTTCTTGTCCACACCATTACGAACTAGCCACGCACGGACACGGGCTTCCGCTTCCCGGCGAAGCCCATTCAAACCGTCCTTATTCAGAAAACCCATTCTCTCCACATCTGCGGCGGGCACTTCCAGTGCAAGGATATCCTTCGCAAATTGCGCCTCTCTAAATTCAGCCGCCTTATCCGCTGCGATAGAGTCAAGGCTCAAAACCCTCTCACCTTGAATCGAGACAAACACAACCACTTTAGCGTTTTTAATCATTTGAACAATCTCCTTTCAACCCTTCTAAGGGTTATTCGTTTGAAACAGGGAAAAACCGGAATTTATTTTGAAAGATTTTTGAACATTTTCCTCCATCGCGCATCATCGGGATTCCGGTCGGGCGTGCATAGCTGTACTTAGGGCAGGCTTGCCGCAAAAGGAAATGGCCCCTTGGAAGAACGCTACGCTATACAAAACGTGTTTGTTCTTGCAACACGGAATTCCTCGCCCAACAAAGCGAAAAGGTTTGGTCTGGTACTCTCCAAAAAGGAGCATTAAGAAATGGATACAAGCATTCCGAGGCTGATTTTTGTTCTTATTGTAGTGGGTATACTAGTGAGTATAATAGTGCTAATCTCGAAACGCGAGGCAGGATCTAAAGCGCGCAACGAGAACGAACTTAGGGATACGCTTCGTTGGATGAGCGACTCGATTGTCAGCAATTCTCCATATGATTCCATGGCCAAGGTAGTCGCCATGTCCTCACAAGGATGTTCGGTTGAGATTAAGACAGTCCCAGTCAAAGAAAAGGAAGGAACCGTGCTGCAATACATGTTCGACCTAAGAGACATTGACCTTCGCTCTATAATATTTGACGACGGATTGTTTATTGCTAGCTCTATATCGTTCAGGAAGGGACTAAATATTCGCAATATAATGGTGAACGGAGGAAGAGGACATTCAATGTTTTTTGACCTTAACAAGGAATACGGTCCCACTTTTGTTAAGGCTTTTAAGCGTGCCGTTACCCTTTGTGGCGGTGAGTAACGTGCTCTTGCCGGGTGCCCCACTCTCGGTTTTTGAGGGTGGGCCTTTTGCATGTACGTATAACTATATTGACAACACCCATTTCTATCGTTATGCTGTATTCTCTCGCGTGCCATGCGATTTACGTGGGACGAGAACAAGAACCGCCGAACCTACGCAAGCACGACGTTCGCTTTGAAACTGCCGTTCTCGTTTTCGATGATCCCTACGCCGTTACGCGACGAGACCACGACTCCGACGATGAGGAGCGCTGGATAACTGTCGGTGCAATTAGGACCGGGATCGATCCTGTTGGTCGTCCATACGTTTTATGAAAACCACAACGAGGAAGTCATTCGCATCATCTCGGCCCGCGCCGCCGAATCCCACGAAAGGAGGGCCTATGAGGAAGCTCACAAAGGAGCAGAAGCGCGACATCCGAGCCATCGCCGCAAAAAGAGACCGCGACATTGATCTCTCCGATGCTCCCCCGGTTCTCGACTGGAGCGGCGCCAAAATCGGCAAATTCTATCGGCCGGCTAAAAAGCCAGTCACCATGCGCTTGGATTCCGACATCATCGACTGGCTCAAAGCCGATGGACGCGGTTATCAGACCAAAGCAAACTGGCTCCTGCGCAACGCCATGCTCCATTTCACAAAACGCAACGGCCTCAGCAAGCGCAAGCGCGCTCCGCGGGTGGCACATCCTTAGCAGGTGGAATCAGCAACGACGCGAGCTGCGCGGTTAGCGAAGCTGGTCTTCAGGTTCCGGAGCGACGCGAGGGGCGTTGCGAAGGAATCTCATGAGGCCGTCGCCCTTGGCCTTTCCGGCACGCTTCTTGAAGAAGTCCGCGGCGGTTTCCATTACACCCACCTTTTCGGCGACGGCGGCAGCAATCCACTGGTTCAGGGAAACGCCGTCCTCTTTGGCGAGGCGCTGGGCGGCCTTCTTGACGGAGTTCGGAAGCTTCAATGGATAAGTAGCTCTACTCATGGTTTCATCCTCTTCATATCATAGAATATTTCCGTTGGCGCGACGTAAGTCATGCGGGAGGGGCAAGGCTTGGCCCGACGGGAGCCCTTCGAAGGGGGAAGAGCACAGACTGAAGTCTGTGCTACCGTGCTGCTGGTGCTCGCGCATGACGTACTACGAAAGGAATCTCCCGCACTGGCAGCCACCAGGCAAAGACCTGTTCGTTACCTGGAGGTTGAGCGGATCGCTGCCAGCTACCGTTGCTGAGGCAGTGAGATCCATGGGCGAATTGCCGGATGGAAAGAGATTCGCGGAATTCGACAGGCACCTGGACGCGGGAAACTATGGTCCGACATGGATGAGCAAGGAAAAAGTGGCTGCTTTAGTCGTCGAAGCGTTGCGAAACACCGACTCTCTTCGCCTGTGCAAGATTCATGCTTATGTTGTGATGCCCAATCACGTTCATGTGTTGCTGGAGCCAGTCGTTGAACTTGCGAGGATCACCAAATTGATCAAGGGCGGCACGGCCCGTGCGGCAAACAAGATGCTTGGACGAACGGGAAAGTTCTTCTGGCAAGATGAATCGTTCGATCATTGGATCCGCACTTCCGCCGAATTTGAGCGGGTTCGCGCGTACATCGAAAGAAACCCGGTCAAGGCTGGGCTAGCTCAGCGTCCCGAAGATTGGAAATGGTCCAGCGCGTATAGATCCTGCAACCCGGGGTGAACTCTATGCCGTGGTAGCACAGACTTCAGTCTGTGCCGCAGGTGACCACGCTACCATGACAGTACGAAGAGAGAAGAGCACAGACTGAAGAGAAGAACACAGACTGAAGTCTGTGCTACTGACTGACCGCGGGAGGCGCGAGAACGGGGCGGAGCTTGCCGGCGGCGAGATCCTTGAGGGACTGGAGACCGCGAATCAGTTCGGCGCCGACTATGCGGCCTTCACGGTAGAGAGACCGCAAAAAGTCGGCAGCCGGGCGCTCGCCCTTGCGGGAGTTGCATTCCCGGCAGCAAGAGACCAGGTTGCGGTAAGAGTTGGGACCGAGCCGGGCGCGGGGTATGACGTGATCAAGGCACTGGAAGTCCGGGCCGATGTGGCGGAGGCAGTAAAAGCAGACGCCGCCTTCGCGAGCGTGGATGGCCTGGCGAAGTTCAGGGGTGCGCATAAAATCGGTTTCCTCGAAGTTGCCGCTGGAGGGAGAGGGAACGGCCACGCGTGTTTGGGCTCCGCTTCGGAGAGCCCCGGGAACCTCTTCCGGCAGCCGAACGTCCACCACGTGGCCTGCTTTGCTGCGCTGGACCAAACGCAAGGCGCGGTGTTGCACGAGCCGGCGCAACGCGGAGCGCACGGTATCCACAGTGAGGCCAAGATTCCGCGCCAGCCAAATCATGGAAAAATGAAGGCGAGGCTTGCCTTCAAAGCGGCTGTGCCGGAGAAGATGGTAATAAACGGCTCGGTCGGCGGTGGAGAGGCGCAGACGAGGGGCAAGAGCGTCCTCGAACTGCTTGCAGACAAGTTCGGCGTTGGGCTTTTTGGCTTTCATGATGAGGGGGTCGGACCTTCAGGTCCGACAGAAGTGCTTTGTTTTCATTACGGCTTTAGCCGCTGAGGAGTTGCTTTTCGGGTTCCCACGCAGACTCTTCTGAGCCCATTTTGCAGCAGTTGCCACACAGGTTGTCAAAACCGAGATGTCAGAAGGGAATCTGGGATACTGCGGGCAAAAAAAAACGCCCCGAAAGGATCGGGGCGCAGCTTGCAATGACACTACTATACCACAAAATAAGATTTTGTCAAGAAAAATGTTTCAGTTTTTGAGGTTTTTTTTGAAATGCTTTGTTTTCAGTGAGATCGAGGCCTCAAGAATTTGCCGTGGCTTAGTTGGCTCGGGCCATCCCTCGCAAAGCGGTCTGGATTGCTTTTTCGGCCAGCGGGGCCATCACAGCGTAACCGGCGGCGTTCGGGTGAAGGCCATCCATGCTCAGTTCTTTTTTGAGCATGCCATGGTCGTCCACCATCGCGGAAAAATAGTCCAGATAGATGTGATCGTTCACCTCGGCGTACTTCTTGATCCAGGCGTTCAATTCGAGAATCTTTTCCGGCGGGCGCTTCAGGCGCATGTCCACCGGATTACCGTCGGGAGCGTGTCCATAGTTGCTGACCGGCATCACGGAAGACAGCACCACGCGAATGCCATTCGCGCGCGCGAGCTCCGCCATCGAAGCAAGATTCCCTTCGGTTTCTTCAAGGGTGATGGGGCCGGTGTTCCCCGCGATGTCGTTAGTTCCAGCGAGGATCACCACGACTTTCGGTTGCAACGCAATCACGTCCGGACGAAAGCGCACCAGCATTTGTGGCGTCGTCTGCCCGCCAATTCCGCGCCCGATGTACGGTTTGCCGGGAAAGAATCCGCCAAATTCGGGGAGCACCCACATGTCCGTGATGGAGTCGCCCATGAAGACGACGCGCTGCTCGTCCTTCGCCGGTGCCGCCAACTTGCCGTTGGCCTCCCGATAGCGAGAGAGGGCCGGCCAATCCTTGAGCTGCCTGCTCTGCGATTCCATCCGCGCCATGAAATCCGGAAGATCGGGACAATTCCCCGCTGGCTTCGCCTGCGCCCCCGTTTGCACTTGCGCGCGCAGCACTGGAGTGCTCACAAGCAAAAACAAAACCAGGCAAGTGGCATTTCTGCGAACAATCGTCATAGCAGGTCTCCCGAACCGAACTCTATCATTCAACCTGCCAACACGAAATGGACAGCCTACGCGCCGTGAGCGAGTGGGGCCAGGAACAATTCGTCGGTGAGGAACTTCAGTCTGCTGCTACAGCGCGGGTCTTCGCCCAATTGCGGATGGACTGCACTTCTTCGGCGCGGGTCACGCTGAGCGGCTGGGTGCTCTGAATCTCGACGATCAGGATTTCCGTGTTGAGCTGCTGCTTCTGGCTAAAAGCCGAGTACATCGCCGAGGCGATCGCTTGCTCGATTTCCGCGCCGGAAAATCCCTCGCTTGCCGCGGCCAGCTTGCCGAGATCGAATCCCGCCGCGTCCCGCCCGCGCTTCTTCAGATGCAGCGCAAACAGTGCCGCGCGCACCTCCGCGTTGGGCAAGTCAACAAAAAAGATTTCGTCGAAGCGGCCTTTGCGCAGCATTTCCGGAGGCAAGACCGTAATGTTGTTCGAGGTCGCGGCAAGAAATACGCCACTCTCGCGGTCCTGCATCCACGTCAGCAGCGTCGCCAGCAATCGTTGAGAAAGTCCCGCGTCCGCGTCGCCGCTCGATCCAGCGGAAGCAAACGCCTTCTCGATCTCGTCAATCCACAGCACCATCGGCGCTAGCTTCTGCGCCAGCTCCAGCGCCTTGTGAAGCCGGCGCTCGCTCTCGCCAACGTATTTGTCATACAGCGCACCGGCATCCAGCCGCGCCAGCTCAAATCCCCACTCCCCCGCCACCGCGCGCGCGGCCAGACTTTTTCCGCAACCTTGCACGCCGGTAATTAACACGCCCTTCGGCGGCACCAGCCCGAACCGCTGGCCTTCCGGCGTCAAGGCGCTCTTTCTTTTCGCAATCCAATCGCGGAGGTGCCGCAATCCCGCGACGTCGCCAAATGAAGTATCGCGGCGGACCGTCTCGATCAATCCTTCGGTCTTCAACACTTGGCGCTTTGTTTCCAACACTGCATCCAGCAATCCCGCGTCGGCCTTGCCGCGTGCCATCACACTCTGGCGCAGGGCGCGCAGCGCCTCTTCTTCCGGCAAGCCGACCAGGTTTTTCGCCAGTTGTCGCATCGCATTCGCGTCAAGCGCTACGGGAATATGTTGATCTCGATTCAGATCGGCCAGCACCTGCATTACGCCAGCCAGCAGATCTTCCGCGACCGGCAAGCCCAGATGAAACGGCATGGCATCGCATTCGAGGTCCGCGGGAAGTTGCAGGGATGCCGCCGTCAGCACAATCGACCGCCGCGCGGTGCGAAACTTTTCCGCTAAATCGCGCAGGCGGCGGCAAATCTTGTCGTTATCGCAGTAGCGCGCGAAATCCTTCATCAAGAAAATCCCGTCGCCCTGAATCAGCGCGATATTCGAAAGCGCCTGTTCCGGATTGTCGGTGTTGTAGAGCGGCGCTCCGTGCACTTTGGCCAGCCCTGTCGTTACGCTCCATTCGAACAAGGGCACGCCCAACTCCGTCGCCACATCCATCAACAGCGCTTCGAGCCGTTCTTCCTCGCCCGTCTCCACGGTAAGGATGGGGTGGCGTGAATTGATGAGCAGCCGCAATTCGTCGTGCTTATTCGGTTGGTTCGAACGCGGCGGCCCTCCGGCGCTGGCGTTTGCGGAAACCGGCGGTTTCAGCGGTTGCGACGGCGCCGGCACGCCGGGAGGACCTTTGAGCTCGTTTGACAAAGCTGTGCGCCTCGTTTAACGTTAGAAGTTTGAGCGATACCTAAAAGGAGCAATAGATGGCCCAGGGACAGGCTACCAAAGTTAAGAAGAAGAAAAAGTCGGTTTTGAAGCGCGCGGCGCAAGCTCGCCAACGTGCCGAAGTCAACCGCGCCAACCGCACCCGGGTCCGCACTCTCATGCGGCGTCTGCGCACCGCTATCACTGCTGGTGACACCACCGCATCGGCTAACCTTCTGCAACCCGTGATGTCGGCAATCGATCAGGCGATCACTAAGGGCGTACTGCACGAAAACACCGGCAATCGCTACAAGTCGCGGCTCACGCTGGCGTACAACGGCATCAAGGCCAAAGCCGCCAAGTAGCAAGGGTTGTCCTGCTTATTGATCTTGTAGGCTTTTCTTGGGGGCGCCCGCCGCGGCGGGCGCCCGTTTCTTTTTTCGTCATTGCGAGGCCCGATGTCATCTCCGATTCCCGTTTCCCGCATTTCGCAATCCCGCCTAACGGAAGCTCTGCGCGAAAACTCGGAGTTCGGGGCCACGTTCAGCGACCACATGCTGGTGGCCGATTGGGAAGCCGGTTCGTGGCAGCAACCGCAGATCGTTCCCTTTGGCCCGATGTCCATTTCTCCTGCGCTCACTCCGTTCCACTATGGCCAGGCGATCTTTGAAGGATTCAAGGCCCATCGCATCGCAAACGGTGGTGTCGCGTTATTTCGTCCCCGTGAAAATTTTGTTCGCCTGAACCGCTCAGCGGCGCGGCTGGCCATGCCGGAAATTCCAGAATCATTGTTTCTCGACGGCGTTGCCGAATTGGTCCGGTTGGACCGCGAGTGGATCCCTCACCGCGAAGGCGGCGCCCTGTATGTGCGGCCGGTCTACTTCGGCGTGGACGACACGCTTCTTGTGCGACCCGCAAACCGATTCCGCTTCATTGTGATGACTTGCCCTGTCGGACCGTATTTTGCCCAGCCTATTCGCCTGCTTGCCGAAGAGCGCTTCGTTCGCGCATTCCCTGGCGGCACTGGCGACAGCAAAGCGGCTGGGAACTACGCTGGTGGCTTGCTCGCCGCGCGCCTCGCCCAGGAAAAGGGTTTCCACAACGTACTTTGGCTGGACGGCGTCGAGCGCCGTTATGTCGAAGAATCCGGCGTGATGAATGTCATGTTTGTTCTCGACGGCAAGGCCGTCACTCCGCCGCTCGGCGGAACCATTCTTCCCGGCGTCACTCGCGATTCTGCTCTCACTCTTTTGGGTGAGATGGGCCTGCCTGTCGAAGAGCGCCGCGTCACCATCGATGAGATCCTCTCCGCTCACGCGGCCGGAAAGCTCACTGAAGCGTTTGGCGTTGGCACTGCGGCGATCGTCGCTCCTATCGCGCTAATTCGTTACCGCGACCACGAACTGCAATTCCCCGCCGCGTCTGATTCCTCAGTTGCCGCGAGACTGCGCGCGTGTCTCGTCGCCCTGCAAACCGGCCGCGCACCCGACAACCACAATTGGCTCCTGCCGGTCTAAACTTACGCTTGACGTAACACGTAATTCATGGCATTTTGGGCCAGTGATTGTCAGCTATCGGGACAGCAGGACCAGGGATTTCGCCTCCGGCAAACGCACCAAGGCTTTTTCTGGATTTGAGCGCTCCGCGCGCCTGAAGCTCGACCGTCTGGAGGCCGCCACATCTCTCAGAGACCTGGCCGCTCTGCCGGGCAATCGCTTCGAAGCACTAGTCGGCGACCGCAAGGGCCAATACAGCATTCGCATTAACGATCAATGGCGGATTTGCTTCGAGTGGCCCGGCGGCGCGCCAGGACCATCGCATGTGGAGATTGTTGACTATCATTAGGAGAGTTGCCATGCCAATTACTGCCATTCATCCGGGTGAGCACCTGGCCGAAGAACTGCAAGCGCTCGATATGAGCGCCGCGGAACTCGCGCGACAGCTCGGCGTGCCCACGAATCGCGTCACGCAAATCCTGCATGGCACACGCTCGGTGACGGGTGACACCGCTCTGCGCCTCGCTCATTTCTTCGGCACCAGTCCGCAGTTCTGGCTCAATCTCCAAAACCTCTATGACCTGCGTCTCGCCCAAAAGAAGGCCGGCAAATCCGTGAAAGCCCTCCCCAGGCTGAAACGCCGCGAACTCGTCCATGCCTAGAAGCTAAGCAGGCGCAACCTCGCCCGCCCTTCTTGTTTGGACCCGAGATTGTCGAGCAGAAGAAATCAAAATAATGGCTGATTATTAGGAAGATGAAGGCAGTCGTCTTGCCGAGCGCAGGCGTGGTGCGTAGCCCATGCTACCCTTGACTCTGCCCTTTCAATAATTGGTGACACTCGATGAACTACTACGCTCTGCTCTACGAACTCGTCGATGACATGGTGACGCGCCGCGTCCCTTTCCGCGAAGAGCATCTGCGTCGCGCGCGCGAAGCCCGTGATCGGGGCGAGCTTGTTCTGGCCGGCGCACTCTCCGAACCAGTGGACCGCGCGCTGCTCGTTTTTCATGTGGATGACAAGAGCAAAGTCGAGAATTTTGCCCGCAAAGATCCTTACGTCCTCAACGGCCTGGCCAAAAAATGGGAAGTCCGCCCTTGGAATGTCGTCGTCGGCAATGAGGAAACCGTCTCCTCTGCAACGCCAGGAATTATCCTGCGCCAGTGGACCGCCCGCACGAGCCAGGAGCAATGGCCCAGGTATCGAGCCCACTTTTCCATAAAGGTTCTGCCGGATCTGCGCAGGGTTGCAGGCTTTCTGGGAGCCACCCTCTTCGTGCGGCACGCCGGCGATGAAGTCGAAATCCTTGTTGAAACATCCTGGCGTTCCCTCGAATCGATTCGCGCTTTCGCCGGCCCGGACCTCGAAGCTGCTGTCGTCTCTGACGAAGCCATGGCCATGCTTACAGAATTCGACGGCCACGTCCGCCATTACGAAATCGCCGAGACCTATCGTTCCTAGCTTCTTCGCGCAGACGCATTCTTGCAATTGCTACTCCAGTATTGCTCCCGCGTTACTTCCATTACCCGCATTTAACGGTACAAAAATTTCCCCGTAACGCTCGCGTTCCACTCTCTCTCCGCCCGTTGCAGTCCTCGTCTCAATTGGAGAGAAAAAGGAGAATGCATGTCTCTGAAACAAATCGTTGCAAAATCTGTCCATGGTCTGCGCGTCGCTTTCGTCGCGGTGACCCTGTTTCAGTTCAGCCTCGGCGGACCGCTTGCTGGCTCGCTCCAGGCACAAGAAAGAGCACATACCGACACTCCGATCAAGCACGTCATCGTCCTCATCGGCGAAAACCGTACTTTTGACCACCTCTTCGCGACCTACGTACCGAAGAGCAAAGATTCCGTCTCGAATCTTTTGTCCAAGGGAATCATCAACGCCGACGGCACGCCCGGCCCGCATTTCTCCAAAGCAGCTCAGTTCCAGGCCGTACCGCCTTTCAAGACCAGGTTCTATATCAGCCTGGATGCGGATGACAAAACTCCGTACCAGACGCTCCCGGAGCCGACTCTGAATTTTTCGCCCAGCCCCGCCACAGGAGAACCGCCTCCGTTTCCGCCGGGCACGCCGGGCGCATTCCTGGCCTCCATCGAGCCTTCGCTGGAGAACGGCGATCTCAGCCTGCTCACCACCGGGGCGTCTGGAGCCCCACAAACTGCCGAGCTCCCCGATTTCGATTCGCGAATCAACAATTTCAACAATTTGCCGAACGGGCCGTTCCCGATTGAAGGAGCAAATCTGCCCTACGATTCCTACACCGGCGATACAACGCACCGGCTCTTCGAGATGTGGCAGCAATCCGATTGCAACATTAAGAATGCCACTCGGCACAATCCTTCGGGTTGCCTGAACGACCTGTATCCGTACGTCATCACCTCGTATACGAGCGAAATTGATCCCTTCAGTTTCCCCATTGCCAGCCAAGTCGATGACAATGGCGGCGGCAATTCGATGGCGTTCTACAACATGCAGAAGGGGGATGTCCCGTTCCTGAAGAGCCTCGCCGACCAATACTCGATGAGCGACAATTTTCATCAATCGTTTATGGGCGGCACCGGCGCCAACCACGTCATGCTGGGAAGCGGCGACGCCATTTTCTGGTCCGACGGCAATGGCAATCCGACAACGCCACCCGCCCGCATCGCCAATCCCGATCCACTGCCCGGCTCAAACAACGAGTACACGGTGGACATCAATTTCGACGGCAACTTCACCGCGTGCGGTGACCCTACGCAACCCGGCATCGCTCCAATCCGCGATTATCTAGCAACTCTTCCGTACCATCCAGATCCCAAGTGCCAACCGGGACGCTTCTATATGATCAACAACGACTCGCCCGGCTTTCTCCCCGACGGCACGGTGGACACCAAAGGAATCGCCAAGGGCGGCTCCATTCCTCCAATCAATGTCCGCACCATCGGCGAAGCGTTGAATGAAAAGGGCATTTCCTGGGCCTACTACGGCGGGGCGTACAACGCTGCGGTAAATCTCCAGCACAATCCGAAGAGCACGGATCCAACCGTGCTGGTTGGCGCTGCCTACTGCAACATCTGCAACTTCGAGTCCTACACGAACGCCATCATGGGCAAGCCAGCGCAACGCGCCGCGCACATCAAGGATGCGACGGACTTCTTCGCCGCTGTCGACGATGGCACATTGCCTGCCGTCTCCTTCGTAAAACCCGACGGTCTGCTGGATGGCCACCCGGCATCCTCCAAAGAGGACTTGTTCGAGGGCATGGCCAGGAAAATCGTGGATCACCTCACGGCCAACAAGGAGCTCTTTGAATCCACCGTTTTGTTCATCACCATGGACGAGGGTGGCGGCTACTATGATTCCGGCTATATTCAACCGCTGGACTTCTTCGGCGACGGTCCGCGCATTCCGCTGATCGCTGTTTCGCCCTTCACGCGGGGCGGCCACATCAGCCACACCTATACCGATCACGTTTCGATCCTGAAGTTCATCGAACGGAATTGGGATTTGAAACCACTAACGCATCGCAGCCGGGATAATTTCCCCAATCCCAGAGTCGACGAGGACAATCCCTATGTGCCGCTCAATAGCCCGGCGCTCGGCGATCTCTTCGACCTTTTCGATTTCGGCCGCCGCGGCGGCGATAACGACAGTAACCGCTGACAATCGCCTCATCCTCTTTAAACAAGAAGGGCGGCCTCACGGCCGCCCTTTTCTCTTCTTTGCATTCTTTTCCCTAGCGCCGCGCCGCCTGTGCCTCAGCCGCCGTGAGTTCCGTTACCAAAAACTCCATCACCGTTCGCGGCTCAGCTCCACTGCCCTTCAGCCGATCGTCCGCCATTCGCAGAGCTTGCAATCCTGCCAGCAGCCGCAGCTTCGAAATCTTCCGCGCGCTCTGTAACGCCAATTTTGCCTGCTGCGGATTCATTCCCAACACTCGCGCGGCCTGGTAGCCGTTGGTTACGCCTTTCAGCTCGCTAGCCTCGATCAGTTTGCGGTACATCCAGGTGATCGCCCCAAGCATTTGCAGCGGCTCTTCGCCGTCGCGCAGAAGCCGGTCGAGAAACTCCAGCGCCATTTTCTCTTGCCGCGACGCCAGCAGGTCCGCCAACTCCCAAACTGTCGTGGTCTTCTCCGATATGACCAATGCGCTTACGTCCTGCCGCCGGATTAGCTTTCTCTCCCCCGCATACGTCGCCAGCTTCTCGATCTCCGTCTTCAACCGCATCAAGTCCGCCGACACAAACTCCGCCAAATCTTCCGCCGCGCCCTTTTCGAATTCAACGCCTTGTTCCTTCGCGAGCGCCTTCGCCAGCGCCGTCGCTGTCGTAAGCCTCTCTGCCAGGTTCTCGCCGAGCCCGCATTCCACCACCAGCGTCTTCTCCGCCAGCAGCTTCCCCAATTTCATCCGCTGATCCAGCGCCGTCGCTTCCAGCACCAGCACTGTGAACGGGGCGGGATTTTCCAAATACGCATCGAGCTGCGCTACCGCTTCATCCCGGTTTTTCTCGCCGAACTCCTCGATTGCTTCCGCATCCTCGAGGAACACGACCTGGCGCGGCGAAAGCATGGCCATGGTTTGCGACTGGTCGAGCGCCGCTTGCGTCTCTCCGCGTTTGGCCGAGTAACGCGACACCGCCCACGCCCGCGCCGCCTCCGCCACAAATCGTTCAATCAGTTGCGCGCGACACGAATCGCGAAGGTAAGCTTCCTCCCCCAGCAGCAATATCGCTGGGATCGGCTTCCCCTTCTCCAGCCGCGCCAAAAACTCTTGCTGCGAAACTCTCGCCATCACACGTTCCCCAGTAGGGGCGGGACTTGCCCCGCCCGTTTCAGCCCTGCCGAGCTAATAATTTTCCGTCACCGCCGCCACGAGTCGCGTCGCAAAATCCTGCGCCAGCCGGTCCAGTGCGGGGTCCTGCTCCTCAAAAAAACCTGCCAGTGTAGCGGAGTTAACCTGGCCGGTGCTCGGATTCACGACTGTGGGGATTTCGTATTCGTTCCGAAACAGAAAGTTGTCCGTGTGATACAGAATCTTCCCGGTCTCGCGCTCTTCGAAGGTGACCTCGCACTTTATGGTCACCATCATCGTCGTGGCCCGCCCAGTCGTGGTATCGAACAGCAACGGCACCGCCTCCAAGCTCAATACTTTGCCGCGGAGCACAGCGTCCCCGTTCGCTGGATCCGATACCACGCGATACGAGGTCTTCGCGAGAAACTCGTGCACGGTCGCCGTCGTCAATCTCTGCTCAATGCGGTAGCTGTTCGTTTTATTCTCAAGCGCCGGCACGGCAATCACATGAATGCTCTTCGGCAGCGAGTTCGTCCGCCCCGCCACGTGATATCCGCAGCCGGCCGCCCACACCGCAGCACCCATCAATGCGAAAACAATCCGCCTCTTCATGGCACCAGTTTCTCGGCCAGCTTCACCGCATTCCACGCCGACAACCGAATATTATCCGCGGCTCCCCAAAACCACCAACTCCCCGGCTGTGAGGGATCCGCCTCGGGCTGCGCAAGTTGAATTGAATTTTCTCCCGCGGCCGTCAAATTCCCGACGATAGCGCCTTTCTCGGCCATCGTGAACCCCGCCGCAGTGCAAGCTGAACTTACTCGTTCCAATGTTGCCGAAGGTTCGAGCTCCGCGTTTACTGAAAACGTATACCCGTAAAACACCGGCGCATGCAGCATTCGTAATGCCGGCCGGATTCCAAATCTGGAGGTACATTCTAAGACCTCCTCGCGAAGCCGGGCTTGGCTGGCTGAAAGGTTTTCCCGGCTCTGCTCCCCGTAGCGATCCGCGAGCGCGAACGCGACTTGCGTGTCGAACACGGGATGGCCCGCACTCTGCAGCGACAAAAGTTGTCCGGTCTGGCTCTCCAACTCTTCGATGCCGGCACGCCCTGCTTCGGAAACGGGCCGCAGGAAGGTGATGCTCACTTTTTTCAGTCCAAACTGCCGCAACCCCAGCGAAAGGGCGATAGCCGCAACCGCGGGCGCTGAGGGAATCCAGAAATGTTTTGCTGTTGGAGTGAACTTGGTGTCGCGGAGTTGGTCGAGTTTCGTGAACCACGGGATGACGGCTAGATCTTTCGACCAGACCTTGCCTGCAAGATCGATGACCACTGCCCCAGCCGCGAGGGCGGCCTTAAAGTTGCGCGCAACAAATTCTGGAGATCCGCCAAAAAACACAAACTTCGCGCGAGCAAAGCTACCTTCTTCCACCGGTTGGATCACTGCGGGCTCTCCGCCGGCTTCCGTCAAGGTCCCGGCGGCAATTTCTTCGTCCACAAGCCGAAAATCCCACCCCGCAAACTTGCTTTCTTCCAATAGCGATTTCAGCTCCGCTCCCAGCAGCGAAGACGCTCCCGCAATCACAATCCGATTGGATTCCCGTTCCAAGGAAGGCATGAATCACGCGGTCCGCGAAACCAGCCGGTGGCGAATGAAACGCGTCAAGTGCAGCGCGACACCCACTGCCGCATAGGTACTCGCGAAGATCACCAGCGCGTACTCCGAATAAGTCCAAACTACGCCCACAATCACGCACACCAGGACAATCGAAAACGAAGGCTGTTTTCGAGTCCAGGGAATGTCCTTAAAGCTGTAGTAGCGAATCGTGCTGGTCATCAACGCTCCCAAAGCCGCCGCTAGGACGAACCACGCCACGGACCATCTCCAGTCGTGCAGCGGCGCCTTGAAACCGTGCACCAGCGCGGCGATCATTCCGGCCGCCGCGGGCGTCGGCATCCCCACAAAATATTTTGATCCGCCCGGCGCCATTCCCTGCACGTTAAATCGCGCCAGCCGCCAAGCGCAGCACACCAAGAATCCCAAGCAGCACACCCAACCCAGGTCTGAAACAAGATGACCCAATTGCGTCTCCGCCCCGACAAGTAGATTGCGAACGCCCCAGGCATACGCCACCACTGCCGGCGCGATGCCGAAACTCACCACGTCAGCCAGCGAGTCAAACTGCACGCCAAAATCGGTGTTTGCTCCGAGGAGCCGAGCCAGCCGTCCGTCCAGCGAATCAAACAATATCGCCAACCCAATCGCCTTCGCCGCCCGGTCAAAATCCTCGGTCGTTCCTGCCAGCGCCGCAACCACCGCAAAGTAACCGCACACCAGATTCGCCGACGTAAACAGCGCAGGCACAAGAAAAATACCCCGCCGGATCTTCGCGTTGCGGAAGCGCCTCTCCTTGAACGGTATTTGGTGCTGTTCGGGTTCGCCCATAGTTAGGATCGCTTCCCCGTCGTCGTCAGATTTTCGTCGGTCTCCGCCGCAGTTTTTCCATCCAGCTTACCCATCACGGTCTTGCCCGGCCACCGTGCTAACACACTAATTCCGCCCTTCACGCTTTCCCCCGGCTTCACCAGGAGCTCCGCTTCCTTCGGAAGCCACACATCCATCCGCGAACTGAAACGCATCAAGCCGATTCGCTCACCGAGGCCAACGTTTTCTCCCGCCTTTTTCCAAGAGACTACCCTTCGCGCAATCAATCCTGCAATCTGCTTGAACTCCATTTCACCGGCCGCGGTCGAAAGCGTAAACACATTCTGCTCGTTCTCCATCGAAGCGCGCTCCCGCATCGCCGCCAGAAACTTCCCCGGCCGGTATTCCAACTTCTTGATGGTCCCGGCAGCCGGCGCGCGGTTGATGTGCACATTCCAGATCGCCAGAAAA
>Ga0210410_10000649_pt1 | contig 36393 bp, 37 predicted proteins | sample IncBWC4MmetaG_FD_161058 | JGI IMG/M metagenome (GOLD analysis project Ga0210410, IMG submission 161058) | Forest soil microbial communities from Barre Woods Harvard Forest LTER site, Petersham, Massachusetts, United States - Inc-BW-C-4-M | ecosystem: Environmental > Terrestrial > Soil >...
CAGATGCAAATCGCCTGCGTGGACCAGCGCGCGGATTTGATCGCGCAGCTGGATATAGAGCGGCACATGGCTCTCGGGTTGGAGTTGGAGCGGTATCATTGGCTGATCCAATTAGGCCAATCTATAGTATCTTTTCTTAGTGTAAAGAGCCAATTTGTCTTTCGCGGGGCAGCCCTTCGACGCTCCGGTTCGGAAGGAAATGTTTGTAGGGCACGGCTTCAGCCGTGCCGTAACTCGTCGAATCACGACGGCTTTAGCCCCTGGCCGTGGCGACGCGGGTTGACGATTGCGGAGGCGTCGCGACCGAAAACGCCAGCGGCTGAAGCCGGTCCAATCGCTGCGCTTTGTGACCGGGCTGGAAGCCCGGCCCCACAGACATTCCCGTGCCATCGCGCTCCCAGCAGCTCACGCCGGAAGACGCAAAATTCAGTGACTCGTCCCTCCGGCTCAAATTCCCGCTTCCCTGCCTCGCGAGGCAAGGTAAACTGCTGGCCCTTAAAGGAGAAAGTCGAATGGCGAACGTGAAACCGCTGGACGGCAAGATCGCGGTTGTGACGGGAGCGAGCCGCGGGATTGGACGCGCCATCGCACGGCGCCTCGCGCGGGATGGCGCGACGCTCGTGCTTGCTTCGAGAACGGAAGCTGATCTTGCTAAAGTCGCGTCCGAAATTCAATCAAGCGGCGGGCGCGCTTCGTGCGTGCCGGGAGATCTGCGCAATGTCGACGCTCCGGCGTCTCTCATGAAGGCCGCGGTCGAGGCTTATGGCGGCATCGACATCGTGGTGAACAATGCCGGAGCGACCAAGCGCGGCGATTTTTTTGAATTGACCGAGGCGGATTGGGCGGACGGATTCGCGCTGAAATTTCTCTGCATGGTGCGCCTGACGCGCGCGGCGTGGCCGCACCTCAGGGCGCGGCGCGGTTCGGTACTGAACATCATCGGCGCGGGCGGACGGACCCCAGGTGCTGAATTCACGATCGGCGGCTCGGTGAACGGCGCTTGCCTGTCATTCACAAAAGCGGTCGCGGATATCGGCATTCGCGACGGCGTGCAGGTGAACGCGATCAATCCCGGGCGGATCAAGACGGACCGATTTCAGCAGATGATGGTTGACGAAGCGGCCCGGCACGGAGGCGACATGGAAGCCGCGTCGCGGGAACTCGTTCACAAGATGGGAATCGTCCGACTCGGCGAGCCCGAAGACGTGGCGAATCTAGTCGCGTACATGGTTTCGCCGCAATCGCGTTTTTTGCAGGGCGCGATGGTCGACCTCGACGGCGGACAGACGAAAACGATCTAGCTGCGCCGATGGAGATCGTTCGGAAACGGCGAATTCCGTTACTCGCATGTTAAACTTCTCATCCGGCGGGCGAGCGATGAACCGGCTTGGCATGATTTCAGCGGTGGCGGCACTTCTCCTGTTCCCTTGCGGATCAGCTAGGGCGCAGTCGTCCGGCCAGGCAGCGGCCAAAAAGAAATCAATAGAAGACCTGAGAGAAATCGCCTACGCCGGAAACGTGGCTGCGCAGGTGCAACTCGGAGTGATCTACCTGACAGGCGACGGCGTGCCCCGAAACGATACCGAAGCCGTGAAATGGCTGCGTAAGGCCGCGGATCAGGACAACGCCCTCGGCGAACGTTATCTCGCGGAAATGTATTTCAAGGGGCGGGGCGTACCGGCCGACAACGACGAGGCCGCAAAATTGCTTCAAATGGCTGCCCAGCAGGGCGACGCCGAGAGCGAGCACAATCTCGCGGTCCTCTACACGCAGGGGCTTGGCGTGGCAAGAAACGTGAAGGAAGCGGCAAAGTGGATGGCCCGAGCCGCGGCGCACAATCTCGCCTCCGCCCAGCAGGGCATGGGAGCACTGTACGAAAACGGCGACGGAGTGGCTCCGGATCCCGCCGAAGCCGCTACGTGGTATCGAAAGGCCGTGGACCAGAACTACGTGCCAGCGATGAACAGCCTCGCTTCGCTGATGGCCACTTCCGACGACAAGCACGTGCGGAATCCACAAGAGGCGGTCGCGCTCGCCACGAAAGCTGTCGCCGTTTCGAGTAACCCCGACTATCTGGACACGCTCGCAGCCGCGTATTTTGCAAGCGGAGAGAACGACAAAGCAGTGGAAACGGAACAGAAGGCGCTGGCCCGCAATCCTCAAAATGAAGACTACCAAAAGGCGCTGCAGAAATATCTAGGCGCAACACACGGTAGCCGCTAAGAAATGCCGCGCGGATGGATCAACCCCCAGATTGAAACGCCGGCTTGCGGAAAGGCTGGCCGCGGGATCTATCAAACGCGCGGTTACGCCCACGAAGAATCAGCGACCGCGGACGTTGAGTTCGTCCACGAAAGCCGAGAGGCGCGTGAATGGCAGCGGTCGAGCGAGCGCATACTCGGCGCGACGCGTTCGCTGCTGTTCGGAGCGATCTCGGCATGCCTGCTGCTCTGGGTAGCTTTTTATAACGGCTATCCCACCGTTTATCCCGACACCGGTGGCTACCTCTATACCGGCGCTTTCGGCATTGCGCTTTTTCCGTTCCGCTCGCCCGGATACGGCGTGTTTGCCGTGCTGACGAGTTTGCGCGCGAGCTCTTGGTTTACGATCGTCGCGCAAGCCACCATCTTGGTCGCCGTGCTGTATGAGTCGTGCGAGTACCTGATCGGCGGCGATTCCAGATTTCGCGATCATTGCCTGCTCGGTATCACCGCGTTCTTGGCGGCATTTTCCAGCCTGCCGTGGGAAACCTCGCTTCTTATGCCCGATGTTTTCGCGGGCGTGGTGTTTCTGTCGCTGTTTTTGCTGGCGTTCAACGGCCAGATGAATTGGCTAGATCGAATCGGCCTGGCCGCGATTTCGGTCGCAGGCGTGGGCGGTCATGTTTCGTTGCTACCGATCGCCCTGTTATTTGTTGCGGCACTGGGCATCACCGCCGGACGTTGGGCTCCGCGAGAAGCACCCTCAGCGAAATCCGTGTTGCCATGGCTGATCGTCCCGCTTCTCGCCGCTGGACTCTGGAACGCGAACTTGAACCGCCAAATGGGCCTCGGCTTCAAGCTTTCGCCGTCGGGGAACGAGTTTCTGCTCGGCAGGCTGTTGAATGACGGTCTCGCGGGAGACTACCTCCGCGGGAATTGCCCACAGAGGCCGTATGTTGCGTGCCGATATCTGGGAAATCTGCCCAAGACGCCGGAGCAATTGCTTTTCTGGCACCCGATGTTGCAAGAAATGGAGGCAAACGGCGAAGAGGTGAGGGAAATCGTGCATGGAACGCTGGCCGCTTATCCGCTCCGATTCGCGTGGAACAGCGCCAAGCACACATTGCGCCAGCTTGTGCAATTTAAGACCGGCGACGAAGTCCGGGACCTGGCCTTACACGCCACCAACTCGAATGACACCGTGATCGGGCAGGTCTTCCCGCGCGACCTCGGCGCGTACTCGGCGTCCAAGTTGGTTCAGGGCCGCCTTATACGGCTGACGAAAATCGTAGCCGTCGTCGACACCGTGGTGTTTTGGTTGAGCGCAATCGCCTGCGCAATCGCTGCGTTCTCGCGTCGCGATGAGAAATGGAACAGGTTCCTTTATTCGGCGATTCTGTTTCTCTTCTTCAACGCGGCCGTTTGCGCGACGTTCGCCGGCGTCTACGACCGATATCAAAGCCGCGTGGCGTGGATATTGCCGCTGTGTCTTGTTGTTTTCGTCTGCCGATATGTAAATGAGAAAAGGCGCGAGGCCACTCTTCTACGCGGAAATTTTTAGCAATTTTTGCGCGGTCGTGCCGAGGATCGCTTCGCGGTCGGAATCCGTCAGCCAGGGCGCCTCGAACACCCGCTCGACCGGGTCGGTTTCCCACGCAAATGGATAGTCGCTCCCGATACAGAGCTGGCTCACTCCGCAGACGGAGATGAGATGCCGCAGGCCTTCGGGATTGAAAACCATCGCGTCGAAATAAATTTGCCGCAAGTATTCGCTCGGGCGCTTCTGAAGCGTCTTCGAGCAGCGGCCCGCAATCGTGAGGCAGCCCTGGTCCATCCGGCCGTCATAGGACGGCAAGTAGCCGCCACCGTGAGCCGCGCAGAGCTTCAGGTTGGGGAACCGGTCCAGCGTTTCCTCAAAAATCATGTGCGAGAGAAAAATCGTCGTTTCGAGCGGATTGCCGATAACGTTGTCGAGCCCGCCGTTTCCTTTCACCCGCGCGCTGACTCCCGTCGCCACTGCGCTGTCCTGAGGATGCATGAAGATGAACGCTTGCAACTCCTCCGCCTTCGCCCAGAAGGGATCAAATTTCGGCGAGGAAACTTCTTCGCCTTCCACGCTTCCTCCGATCGCCGCGCCGCGCATTCCCAGGTGCTTCATCGCGTCTTCCATCTGCTGGGCGGCGAGTTCGGGAAACTGTAGGGCCACAGAGGCAAGCGCCACGAACCGATCCGGATGAACAGCGCACAGCGATGCCAGTTTTTCGTTTTGCACGTCGATCAATTTGCGCGCCAGATCACGTTCGGCCGAATACCAGAAGGCGTTGATGCTGACGACCTGAACATCGACTCCCATTTCGTCCATCGTCTGCAAACGCTCCGGGCCGAGTGAATGGGGATTTGTGCCGGGACGCGTGGCGCCGCCGGGCGCGTATTTTTCCAGGGGCGTGCCCTTTGCGACCTCGGCGGCCTCCGGCAAAGCGATGTGACTGTGAACGTCGATCGTCTTGACGCGGCGCCCGCCGACGAACACTTCGCGGCGTTTTGGTGTGGCGGCCGTCTGCATGGTTGAGGCAAGCACGTCACTGGCACCACGTCCGAGAAGAAACATGCCTGCGGAGGCCCCGGCTACGTCCTGAAGGAATTGCCTGCGATTGCGCATTGGATTGCTCCTCTCTCGAACCGCTGGACAGTTGAGGACGGGTGTGTAACATTTTGCCTAATCCGCGCGATGTGACTTGGGCCTGCGACTGGGCGATAAAATAATCCGAGGAGTTAGCGAATGCAAGATAAGACGTGCGTGCGATTCTGCGCGATCATATACGTCACGCGGTGCAAGGAGCATACTGTGCGCGAGGTAGCGCCAATTGCCAGAACAGCGAAAAACTAGAGCCCAGCGCAGAGAAGAGGCGAGAGCGGTAGCTAAAGAGATAGTTCGCTCCGAGAAAGCTAAACAGGCCACCACTAATACCAAATTGGATAAGGGCTGGTATCTAGCGACTCTTATGGCGCTCGCCTTACCACTGATAGCGCCAAAGATGGGTCGCGGCATGACTGCGGTAGTGCTCATCGCAATGGCGTCTTGCTTGATTAACCCGATTTGGCATCTGGGCATCGTACGAAGGGCACGGACGGGTTCTACAAGGAATTGGCGATTTGCCGGTATCCTGTTGATTGCACTCACCTCAATAGGACTTTTTGGAGCGTATGTATGGCCTGCCGTTAGAAGGCACACGCTGACAGAGAAAGAGCGAGCGTCCTTTGAGAACGCGCTAAAGTCGCAGAAGGGAGAAGACCTAGAAATTCAGCTCGCGTGTCCGCCAAACGACGAAAGGGTGTGTACCTTCGCAGGGCAATTTATCAATCTCGTGGGAGATTCCGGCTGGAAGGTGCAATCATATGTGACCCGCATAACACTCTCTAGACCATTTGACGGCGTTATGATTTATCGGCGTGGCGGCAATAGAGATTATCTCCTACAACACTACGATGCAGGCGGCTACTTTAATATCAACGAGCCACATCTCTTAGCGATCCAAAAGGCCTTTCAATCAATTCAGATTGAACCGAGTGGCGGAACAAACCCCGACATTCCGGAAAACGTAATGATGGTCTACTTTGGGCCTGAAAGGGAAAACGAAGCAGAGCTAACTGATTTGACTAGGAGCACAGAATGGGCAACCGGCAAGCGAGAAGGCCCTTTCCCAGGAAAACGCCGGTTAGCTCTGTGCCGCTGGCTCGGCTTGTTGTGCGGTTAGTCCCCTGCTCCTGACGTTGGACAATTAGACCATCTCAGCGCCGAGTCGCTGTGCTACTCACTTGCTCGACGTACTCTGCCCCAGCTTGCGCAGGCGGTCTTGCAGCTTGCGGCGCAGGACGGCGGGCGTATTGGGGTTGAAAGCGACGAGGTACCAGAGCGGCTGGCTGCGGTCCTTGGCAAGCCAGCCAAGCGTCGTGGGATCGGCATTCGGATGGCGCGCGACGTTTTCGCGAATCGCGGCATAGGGGTGCTTGGCGAGGCGAGCGAGCGTTTTCGAGGTGACCTTGGGATGCTCGCTGATGAGGCGAAGCAGGTAGTAATCAGTCTCTGGTGCTTCGCGCTCGAGCTTATCCAGCATTTCGGATTTGGAATCGGCGTTCAGGACCAGGCCGACTTTTTCATCCCAGGACGAATTGATGTGGTTCAGCTCGCGCGTGCGCTCGTGGATCAATTCCTCAAGAATGCGGCGCTCCTGGTTGAGACGCACCTGCGGCACGGCGGTGGTCTCGAGGGAATCCAGAACGCGGAGAAGGTGCTGTCGCTCCCCAAACACGATTTGCGTGGTCCGCGGGGTAGACCCCTTGGACGGCGTCTGCACCAGATCAGAGCGTCTCATCGCTACCTCACTCAGTAAGATCGAGTTCGCTTGCCAGATTTGCCAGCTCATCGTCTTGGATGTACAGGCTCCTCGAATCGAGATGCACGCCCGCTTCGATCTGCCGCTTGAGCCATCGCCCGGTGACGTCGATTTTCTGCTCGCGGGACAAGCGGCTGCGCCCGCGCTCGAATCGTGCCAGACTCGAACCGGAAATTCCTACCACGGTTTCTTCCCCGTTGACGCGAAAGAAGAAAAGTTCTGGCCGATCCCCCTGCGCGAGAAAACCTGCGCGGACAAACTGGACCTCAAGACGGCCGCCGCCAGGCCCCACAACCTCGAACCTTTCGTAGATGGGCTCGTAAGTCATCTTGGATTATCGGTCCGGTTATCTGGAGTGTAAAGTTGCGGGCGCTGTGGAAGTTCCAGACGCGCAACAGGATTTCGGGCGGCGATCTGATTTTGGTCCATTTGTCGCACCAATTTTTCGGTTTGCAGCGTTTCGACCCGTGAGGCTCCGCGCGAATTGCGTCGTCGGCGTCGCGCCGGATGCCCGCCTGAAAGGCGGGCGCTACAACCGCTTGCTGAATTTGCCATTCTGGCGTGAACCGCGTAGGGTTGGAAATAGGATTTTTTGAACCGGTCATCGAACCTGCAGGGGGCGCCATGTCGGCTTTTGACGAGCATAAGGATGAGCTTCTACATTACGAGCAGATGCTTGGCGCGCACCGCGGACGGCTGGCGGTCACGCTCGACCGCGTGACGAACGCGATGGTGCTCGTCGGCCAGCACGGCGTCTACTGCCACAGCCAGCGCGATCCCACTAAGCCCACGATGGACATTCAGATCATTACCGACGAATTGCGCAAGGCCAAGGAGTTGATTCAGAGCGTCATGGAAGATTTGCGCGTGGAGCGGGAAAATCGTTTGCGGGCGAACTGAGGCGCTAGTAGCACGGGCTTTTAGCCTGTGGGGTTTAGGTGGATCTTGAGCGATCACGCTGTAACGAACCCCGACAGGCTGGAAGCCTGTCCTACTTGGGTCTTGTCCCGGATTCACGGGCACGCCAACGTCCTACTTCCCTGTTAGAAATGGATTTGTTTCTCTCTCCTGGCCGATGGTGGTGGCTTCGCCGTGTCCCGGATACACCATCGTGCTATCCGGGAGCGATAGCAATTTCAGTTTTAGTGACCGGATGATTTCTGGGAACGACCCACCCCAGAGATCGGTGCGGCCGATGCTGCCGGCGAAGAGCGTGTCACCCGCAAAGAGAAGGCCCCTGTCATGGCGGGCCTTGTACGGATCGCCGCTACCTGCGGGCGCGAGAGGACTATCCCCAGGCACGTAGAGGCAAATGCTTCCCGGCGTGTGGCCGGGCGTGTGAATGATGAGCGCTTCGCAATTTCCCCAGCGAATCGCGTCGCCTTCGCGGACGAGCTGATCGATTTGCGCCTTTTCCGGAATTTTCCAGCCGAGCCACCCGGCCTGCACATCGAGATTGCGATAGAGTTCGAGATCGTCGGCGTGGACATAAACCGGCGCGCCGGTCGCTTCGTGTATGCGGTGCAGTCCGACGACGTGATCGATGTGCGTGTGCGTTACAACGATCGCGGTAACATTCAAATGATGCCGCTCTATGACGTCGATGATCCGGCGGGCATCGTCGCCGGGATCGATGACGATCGCTTCACGGGTCTTCGGATCGCCGACGACATGGCAATTGCACTGGAGCATCCCGACGGGAAGAATTTCGTGAATGAGGTTTTCGGGGTCGTGCATAGGTTCAATATAGCATCGGCCGAAAGCATGGGACGTGCGCGACTCGTAGCGGCCGGCCTGGAAGCCCGCCCCGCAAAACCCAACGACACGATCTGTTATGCTTTGCGTTGAGACATATTGTGGGAGATGCGTGAACGTGCCGATGGAAACTCCATTGATCGAGCTCCACCGATCGTCCGGGGCGACGATGGGCGAGTATTTTGGCACCACTCTGCCTTCGCGCTTCGGCGAATTTGCGGCGGAGTATGCGGCGTTGCGCGAATCCGTCGGTCTGCTCGACACCAATTTTCGCGCTCTCTTTTCCTTCACTGGCGCCGACCGGCAACGCTATCTGAACGCGATCCTTACGTCCAACGTACGCGATCTCAAGCCCGGCCTCGGAGCCGTGGGACTGCTCCTAACTCCTCAGGGGCATATCGTCGCGGAGGTCGAAACCTTTTTGCTCGGGGACCGCATCCTCGCTTCTTCGCATGCGATGGTGAGGGAGCGGACGTTCGCCACGCTCGACAAATTCATCATCATGGATGACGTCACGCTTGAGGACGTTACTGACACGACCGGTACGCTCGACCTCGCGGGACCGCGCACCGCGCCACTTCTGGCGGAATGCGGAGCGGCGGGTTTCAATGCAATGCCGCTTCTCGCGCACGAAGAGATCAGGGCAGGGCAAATTCCATGCCGCGTGGTGCGCCGCGAACTCGCGGGCGATCCTGCCGCGACGCTGATTGTTGCGCGCGAACATCTTGCCGCACTGTGGCGCGAGATCTCAGAGCGCGTGCGCACGCATGGCGGCACGCCCGTGGGTATGGAGGCGCTCAATTCGATCCGGCTCGAGTGTGGGACGGCCTGGTTTGGAGTCGATTACGGCGAGCAGCAGATTCCTCATGAGGCGGGACTGGAACAGTCGCACATCAGCTATGAAAAGGGATGCTACACGGGGCAGGAGATTGTAGAGCGCGTTCGCTCGCGCGGGCATGTCAACCGGCGAATCACGGAATTGCGGTTTGAGGCGTCGGAGGCGCCGGCGCACGGGACAAAATTGCTGTTCAGCGGGAATGAAGTCGGAAACGTTACGAGCACGGGCTTCTCGCCTCGGCTCGGTGCGGCGATTGGCCTCGGCTACCTGCGGCGCGAGCATTCTGCGATCAGCACCAAACTGGATGCTTCGGGAATTGCCGGAGAGGTCATCGCACCTCCCCTCGTGTCCCGAAAAATTTCGGCTTAGTAGCCTTCGGCGCGAAACTTCATCTGGAATCGACGGCGAGAGGCTCGCGAAGAGCCTTTAAGTAGCACAGCCACTTAAACTGTGCCTCGGTTGAGTATTTGTCAAAGTTTCGGTATTGTTTTTTACTTCATGATGATCTGTCCCCGATCGCTCCGCGTTTCATCTCCCAGCGCATTCGGAATTTTCTTTTTTCCTTGTGTGCTGCTTTTGGCTGCGTTTGCGGCGCCGGCGCGCGCGCAGACCGGGCCGGAGACGGGCGGGAACGAACTGGAAATCTGGACGACGGGCGGCCACGGAACGAACGGCCGAACGCAGCACACCGGGGTTTGGACCGCCGGCTTTCGCTACGGCTGGATCATCACGGAGCCGCACGGCCCAAGCTTCCTGCGAGGCCGTTTTGAGTATGCGGTGGACGCAGTGCCCGTCTTCGTGGTGTTTCAGCCGACGAATACCGCCTACGGCGCTGCCATAAATCCGTTTGCCTTGATCTGGAACTTCGACACGCATGGGCGCGTCGTGCCGTACATCGATCTCGGCGGCGGCGCGCTCTTCACAAGCACGCAGGTCCCGCCCGGAACTTCGCGGATCAACTTCACGACGGCGGGCGCGCTCGGCCTGCATTTCCTGGCCCGCAAAGCGACCTGGACCGCCGACGTGCGCTTCATGCACATCTCCGATGCAGGGCTTACAAATCCCAATCCCGGGATCAACACAGTGCAATTGCGGCTGGGCATTGGATGGTTCACCCATCCGCGAGAATAGAAGCGGCAGAAAGCGCTGTTGTATCTCTGCGCAGGTCCCCATATCTTGTCATTCCGAGCGAAGCGAAGGATCTCTCTGCGGTTTGGCGCAAAGAAAGAGTGATTTCTCGCCTCGCTGGGAACGACAAAAGGGGAACGCCTTCGCTGCTTCGCTCAGCTAGCTACCGGCTCAAAGGGCCCGCGGCGATCATGTCGATTTCGATGCGCGCCCCGGGCGAGCTCAGGTTGTTGATGCAGATGGTTGTGCTGGCCGGGCGCCAGTTGCCGAAGTAGCCGTTCATGACTTCGTGCATGGCGTCGGCTTCACGCATGTCCGTTAAATACTTCGTAACCTTGATGACGTTGCGCCAGGTGAGTTTCTTGTGGTCGAGGACGATTTTGATGTTTTCCATTGCGCGGCGGGTCTGCTCGCGAATGTCGTCGGGCTGAACGTGCTCCTCGGGGACGTGAGGATGCTTGTGATAGAGAGGCGATGAGGTCGCTCCCGAAATGAAGAGCAGCTCGGCCGGTGTTTCGAGACTAACGGCGGGAGCGTAAGGCATCGTCGCGGCTTCCTCGGGCCTCGGTTGTACTGCCATTATCTTGGTCACGCATCCTCCTCGCGCGCGCCTGTGTCACGGCGCGTAGCTACGCCCGCAAAATTCTCGGTGGTCCTCTGTGATACTCAGTGATCTCCGTGGTGAAGCTTTGAGGATTTCACCACAGAGGGCACAGAGAACACAGAGAAATTCTTGGAGAGGATTGTTGCGGATAATTACGCGATGTTGAGGGCGCGCTTGAAGCTGCCGCGTTCGTTGCTGATTTTTTCTTGCAGTTGGAGGATGGCGTAAAGCAGCGCCTCGGGCCTCGGCGGGCATCCGGGAACGTAGATGTCCACGGGAATTACTTGATTGACACCCTGCACGACGGCGTAATTATTGAAGACCCCCCCGGAAGTCGCGCACGCACCCATGGAAATCACCCACTTGGGCTCGGGCATTTGCGCGTGAAGCTGCTTGATGACCGGCGCCATTTTTTGCGAGACGCGCCCGGCAATGATCATCAAGTCCGCCTGGCGAGGAGAAGGGCGAAACACCTCCGAGCCGAAACGCGCGACGTCAAACCGCGCCGCCGCCATGGACATCATCTCAATCGCGCAGCAGGCAAGGCCGAAGCTGAGCGGCCAAATCGAGCTCTTGCGCGCCCAGTTCACGGCCTTATCGAGCTGCGTGAAGATGATTCCTTCGTCCTGCAGCAGCTTGCCGAAATCGTCCGGCTTTTCCAGCGTCACGTTTTTGCCGAGAGATGTGCTCATGTTGGGCCCGTCCTTACAGGGTCATTTTCTCATACTCCCCGGTTCCGTACCAGTTCGGGACTAACGGCGTTGTTCGTCGAGTGATCGTTGATGAAAAACTGTGAATTTTCATGACGGAGGCATTGACACGCTGCCTACGGAGTCGCAAACTTTCCCTGAACGTTCGCGGTTGTTGTCTCAGCGCCGTGAACTCCCCGCCCGAAAACCAAACAGGAGGTTTCCATGTCAAAACAGGTAAAACCCGTACCCGATGGTTACAGCGCTATTACCGCCAATCTCGTTTGCCGCGATGCGGCGCGAGCGATTGAGTTCTACAAGACCGCTTTTGGGGCCAAAGAACTTCGTCGAGCGCCCGGACCGAACGGCCAAATCCTGCACGCGGAATTGCAAATCGGCGACTCGAAATTTTTCGTGAACGACTCCATGAGCAAGACACCTATACCGACCCCCGGCGATGGGGTCAGCAATCCGATGTACATCCATCTTTACGTTCCGGACGCCGACTCGCTATTCAAAAAAGCCGTGAGCGGCGGCGCTCGCGTCGATCTGCCGCTGCAAGACATGTTCTGGGGCGATCGCTACGGTAAGGTGACCGACCCGTTCGGCCAACAATGGGGCATCGCCACACACATGGAGGATGTGGCGCCGGAAGAAATCACGCGCCGGCAGGACGCCTTTTTCGCCAAGGCTGCCGGGCAACATTAGAAGCGCTCAGGCCGCGCCGCGGACGAACGCGCGTCTTTCCCGAACGATCGATTCCGGCCTCGGTTGACACGCCGGTAAACCCGCCGTACTCTTATATTTATGGGGCCGAACCTGTTGCGGACTTTCTGAAAAGTCCGCAACAGTGCGGGGCCTGAATCCCGTTTGCTAGAGCTTCCCTATGGACTTGTTTGAAGAAGTCGTAAGGCTCCGCCGTGCCGGTAAGCGCGGGGCTTTGGCCACCATCGTCCATACCAACGGCTCGATCCCGAGCTATGAAAGCTCGCGGATGCTCGTGCGCGAGGACGGCTCAATTGCCGGGACAATCGGCGGCGGGTGCGTGGAAGCCGAGGTTTGGGCGGCGGCCAAGGAAGTAATGCAGGCGGAAGCGCCTCGCAAGATGACGTTCAGCCTCAACAACGAAGCCAATTACGATAACGGTCTGATTTGCGGCGGCACGCTGGAGATTTTTGTCGAGCCGATCCTGCCGCAGCCGGTGCTTTACATTTTCGGCGGAGGGCACGTCTCGATCGCGCTCGCGAACGCGGCGAATACCGCGGGGTTCGTCATCGGCGTGATCGACGACCGCGAATCGTTCGCCAACCCCGAGCGTTTTCCGATGGCGCAGGAAATTTTCACGAGCTTCGAGGAATCGTTCGAGAAGATCAAGCCGAGCGCCGCGACGTACATGGTGATCGTCACGCGCGGGCACAAGGACGACATGCACGTGCTGCGCTGGGCCGTGGGCACTTCGCCGCGGTACATCGGAATGATTGGCAGCAAGCGAAAGGTGCTGTCGGTATACCGGGCGCTGGAGAAGGAAGGCATTCCGCTCGAAAAATTCGCGAGCGTGCACGCACCCGTAGGCCTCGATATCGGGGCGCTGACGCCGGAGGAAATCGCGATCAGCATCACGGCCGAGCTCATCGCCGTTCGCCGCGGCGTCAGCGACTACCCGCGCAAGTCCGTGATCGTCGAGAGCGCGGCGACCGCTTCCGTGCGCGGTGATCACTCTTTGTAATTTTCCCTGAAGGAGCCACTTGCTTGCCGCCGTTATCCTGTCCGCCGGCGCATCGAGCCGGATGGGACGACCTAAAGCGCTCCTCCCCTACCGTGAAGGGACCTTCCTCGAACATCTAATCGAAGTGACGCGCCATCCGCGGATCGGCGTAACGCGCATCGTGCTGGGCGCCGGGGCGGAAGCCATTCAGTCGCATGCAAAGCTGGATTCGTCCCTTGTCGTCGTGAATTCCGAGTGGGAGAAGGGGCAGCTCTCTTCGATCTGCGCGGGAATTCGCAGCCTCGGGGGAACCGCGACCGACGGAATGGTGCTCTGTCCGGTCGATCATCCGCTGGTGAGCGCGCGGCTGGTCGGCGATCTGGTCGAGCGGTTTTACGCGGAGCACAAGGCCATCGTTCTCCCTACGTACGACGGACACCGCGGCCATCCGGCCATTTTCTCTAGCGCGCTGTATGCGGAACTCCTCGCGGCGCCGTTGGACAAAGGCGCGCGGGCCGTTGTCTGGGCGCACGCCGCCGATGTTTTGGAAGTTCCCACCGATGAAGAGGGCGTGGTTCTGAACATCAACGATCCTCAGATGCTGCACCACGTCAACGAGCCGCGGAAGGACAACTCTCCGTGATCCTCTGCGGAACTCGGTGGTCTCTGTGTTGAGCTTTTGCGGATTTCACCACAGAGGGCACTGAGGACGCGGAGAAAACCTTGAGAAAACCAGATATGAATCTCTTGGTTTGCCGTGCGAATCGGTCTCCTTGTGCCTTACTGGATTTTGGGCAGCAGGGCTTGGACTGCGTCTCGCGCGAGTTGCGCTGCGTGGAATGTGGCTTGCGGCAGGCCGCCCAATTGCTCCGAAAGCTGTTCGGGAGTGATGGCTCGCGCTTCGGCGGGGGTTTTGCCGCGCAGCAGCTCTGTAAGGAGCGACGAGCAGGCTAGCGCCGTGACGCAGCCGCGCGTGCGGAAGCGCGCCTCGGCGATGCGTCCCGATTCCATCCGCACCGACAGCTCCAGGATGTCGCCGCAGACCGGATTTTCCACGGACACCGTCACAGCGGCCGCATCGAGCGTTCCCGCGTTCCGAGGATTCTGAAAATGATCGAGGACGGCCGAGCTGTACATTTCAGAAGTATGGCCCGAGCAAAAAGAAACTTCAATGCAGGCATGAACTCATCGCAATTCTGGATTTTCCTATTTGATGCCTAGCAATTGAGCTGCGTTCTCGCCCAGGATCGCGCGCTGGTCGGCTTCGCTCAGGCCGGGGACGCCGAGGACGGAGTCGACTTCGCGGGGGTCGCCCATGAAGGGGTCGGCGACGTCGAACGGAAAGTCCGTGCCGAACAGGATATGGCTTACCCCGACTTCCGCGACCAGGTGGCGCAGGCCCTCGGTAGTGAACACGATTGAATCGCAATAGAGCTGCGACTTGAAATATTCGCTGGGATGTTTTTTTACGGGCTTGCAGCGATTGCTTTGCTCGGCGCAGTGGTCCATGCGCCCGCCGTAGGACGCGAGATAGCCGCCGCCGTGCGAGCCACAAATTTTCAGGCCCGGATAGCGATCGAGCGTGCCCTCGAAAATCAGGTGCGAGAAGGCGACGGTCGTCTCGAGGGGATTGCCGATGACATTCGGGAGAAATCCATTGCCTTGAAACCGCTTCAGTCCTTCCACAAATGTGGCGGGATGCAGGAGAAAAAAGATTCCAAGTTCCTCCGCCTTGGCCCACACTGGATTGAATTTGGGATTTGCGAGCTCGTCGCCGTTCACGCTGCCGCCGATTTCAAATCCGCGGAAGCCGAGCTGCTTGACGCAGTGATCCATCTGCTCGACGGCGAGATCGGGATGCTGCAGGGCGAGGCCGCCGAGGCCCACAAAACGGTCGGGATGCGCGGCGCACAAGGCGGCGATCTGATCGTTTTGGCGCGAGACGATCTTCGGGGCAAGGTCGCGGTCGGCCCAGTAGTTGTAGGCGGGAGCGAGGCTGACGGCCTGAATGTCGATGCCGTGCTCGTCCATGTGGCGCAAGCGCGCGTCCACTTCCTTTGTTGGACTGAGAAACGGGCCGTCAAACGTGGGGGGACCGCCGTTCGGGACGAGCGCTTCCGGATGGCCCTGGATCAGATCCTGGAGGTCCACGTAGCAGTGCGCGTGGATATCGATGGTGCGGGCGGGGCGTCCGCCGAGCATGACGCGGCGCCGTTTGGGCGGCGTAGCAACCGATTGCTGGGCCGCAGCCGCGGCTCGCGTGAGGCCGCAATTCACGAAGCAGAAGCCCAAGGAGGCTCCAGCAAGACTTTTCAGAAATTTTCTGCGGCCGGGCATGGGGCCTCCTTGAAATCCATTCAGGGGGCTCGCCGCTCCGATTCGAGACGGTCGTCTTGCTGGTCGCAATCGATCCGTGCATCCGTTGCGGAACGTTGCCGCATCTTAGTTCCAGCGACGCGACAACGTCAACGCCGTGCCTGATTCGATTGCGGTCTGTGCAAAATTATTTGCCCGGCGCGTCGAATCCGGGCATTATCTAGCCACAAAGGATCGGTCACTCAACTCGATGAAGATTCAGCGCAGCGCGAAGGATTTGCAATTGCGGGCCGGTTGCATGGTGTTTGTCTTGTTTGTCGGAACCAGGAGGTTCTACGACTAGCCCCCAGAGAAGACGATTCCGGGTTTCGATTCCCTTTTCAATTTTTGCGATCGTAGCCGCCAGCGGGATCTTCGCTTGGAGCGCGCCGCCCGGCGACAAAGGCGACGGCGCTCTCCTTTCCGCGATGCAGTCGGAACTGCAGCGGGCCAAGACGTCGCTGGCGCAATCCGATCCCGCGCCTTATTTCATTAGTTATGAAGTCTACGATCAGCACACATTGATGGTGGCTGGGACCTACGGAACGATTGTTACTTCCGCCGCGGGAAATCACCGGTGGGCGGACGTGACCATGCGCGTCGGCACTCCCGCCCTGGACAACACCCACAACGAGAATCGCGAGTCTGGAATTACATCGGGCGCCCTGCCGTTGATGAACGATCGCGACGCGACTGCCCGTACACTGTGGGAGCTGACCAATCGCGAATATCGCCGCGCCGCGCCCGCCTACGCCAAGGTGATTACCAACAATTCCGTCGAGGCCGCCGAGGAGGACAAGTCTCCGGACTTTTCCGACGAACCTCCCCAAGTGCAGCTGGAACCGCCGGTCGCGCCCATTTCTTTTAACCAAAAAGAGTGGGAGGAAAAAGTCAGGAAATATTCGGCGCTCTTCCGGAAATATCCTGAGATCTACAACTCCAATGTGACGCTGCAAGTCGAGCAGACGACGTCCTATTTTGTTTCGAGCGAAGGAAGCAAGGTGGAGACGCCCGGGATCGTCGCGAGGCTGGTGGTCGAGGCGAGCACCCGGGCGGAAGACGGGATGGACCTCGTGCGCGTGGAGACCTTTGAATCGTCCAAACCCGACGGACTTGTGGCGGAAAAAGAGCTGGTGGCCAAGGAAGAAAAAATGGCTTCGGATCTGATGGCGCTGCGCGAAGCTCCCCTGGCCGAACCGTTCGACGGCCCCGCGCTCCTTTCAGGGCGGGCGGCGGCTGTTTTCTTCCATGAAGTGTTGGGGCATCGCCTCGAAGGCCATCGTCAGCGGGGCGACACCGAAGGGCAGACGTTTACGAAGAAAGTGAATCAGCCGGTGCTGCCGTCGTTTTTGAGTGTGTTTGACGATCCGACCATGGGCACGATCAACGGCGTGGCGCTCGCGGGCACGTATTCGCATGACGATGAAGGCGTGCCTTCGCAGCGAGTTCCCCTCATACAGGACGGAATACTCAAGAATTTCCTGATGTCGCGCATGCCCATCACGAACTTCTCGAAATCGAATGGGCATGGCCGTCACCAGGCGGGTTTCATGCCGACCGGACGGCAAGGAAACCTGATCGTGCAATCGACAAAGACGGTGAAGGACTCCGAGATGCGCGCGCAGCTCATCGAGGAAGTGAAGAAGGAAGGCAAGCCGTACGGCCTTTACTTCGAGGACGTCCAGGGCGGATTTACGCTGACGACGCGCGAGTTGCCGCAGGCCTTTCAAGTGCTTCCGGTGATCGTCTGGCGCGTGTATCCCGACGGGCGCCCGGACCAGCTTGTACGCGGGGTCGACATCGTGGGCACGCCGCTGGCGTCGCTGAATCGAATTTTGGTGACGGGTGACAAGATGGACGTCTTCAACGGAATTTGCGGCGCGGAGTCGGGAAGCGTGCCGGTATCGGCTTCGGCGCCCGCGATGCTCTTCAGCGAAATGGAAGTGCAGAAACGAAGCGCGTCCCGCGAACGGCCTCCGATTTTGCCCGCGCCCGGATTTGAGAGTTCGTCGGCAAGGTCGGCGCAACCTTCAGCCGATGGAGGCGCCCGATGAAGATCTCCCGGCGCTTCCGCGGTCTCCGAACGACTTCAACACTCGCAGCGCTGCTCGCCGTCTTTCCCGCTGGATTCGCCGCGCAGCAGAAGCCGCTCCCAGCCGAAGCCACGTCGGACCCGATCTTGCGAGCGCTGCAGGCCGAACTCGTGCGCTCGAAGACAAAGCTGAAAATGGAAAATGTCGATTCGCCGTTCTACATCGAATATCGCGTGTTCGACGTCGAGCAGTACGATGCCAGCGCGGCGTTCGGTGCCCTGCGGGATCAGAATCGCACGCGCTTGCGGATGATTCGCGCCGTCGTGCGCCTGGGCGACTACAAGCTCGACAGCTTTTTCAACGCCGGCCAGGGCGTCAGCGACATCCTTCCTCTCGACAACGATGAACTGGCGATTCGCCATCAGGTGTGGTTGGCGACCGATCAGGCCTACAAGCGCGCCAGCGAAGCGTTCTCCAACAAGAAAGCGCAGCTCAAGCAACTGAACGTTGAGCAGCCGGTGGACGATTTCGCGCGCGCCGAACCCGTCGTGTCGATCGGGCCAGTCGCCAAGCTCGACGCCGATCCCGCCCAGTGGGCGAAAATGCTCGAATCGGCCACATCGGTGTACCGGAACGATCCGCAAATTCAATCGTTCTCGGCCAACATGAATTTCACCGTGTTCACGCAGTATTACGTGAACAGCGAGGGCACCATCACGCGCAGCGGCTCGACACATTTTCAGGCCCTCTTGAGCGCGATGGCCCAGGCGCCCGACGGCATGCGGCTGGAACGCTCGCCGCAGTACACCGCGAATCATGTCGAAGAGCTTCCCACGCCGGATCAGTTTCAGGACGACGCGCTCAAGCTTGTCGCGGACATGAAAAAGCTGCGCGAGGCCCCCGTGGTGGAAGAGGAGTATCGCGGCCCGGTGCTTTTCTCGAATGACGCCGCGACGGACATGTTTTTCGATCTCGTGGTGCCGAATATTTTGGGGCGGCGGCCCGCGCCGGGCCGGCCCGCCCGGACGGTGGGCGCGTTTGCCAGCAGTTGGAAGGCGCGTGTCCTGCCCACTTTTATTTCCGTGGTGGACGATCCCACGATGGACGTGTTTGACGGACACGGCCTCGGAGGAAACTACAAGGTCGACGACGAGGGCGTACCCGCCGCTGCGGTCACCGTGGTGGATAACGGCGTCCTGGTGAACTATTTGATCGGGCGAGCGCCGATCCGCGATTTCATGGCGTCAAACGGACATGGCAGGGCTTCGGGAAACGGTAACACCGCGCCCGCGCCGGGTAATTTGTTCTTCCGGCCTTCCAAGACCAGCACGCGCGAGGAGCTTAAGAAAGAACTGATCGACGAGTGCCGCAGCCGGGGATTGAAGTACGGATATTTCGTCGACACGCTGGGGCCGCGCCTCGCACCGCGCATGCTCTATCGGGTTTGGACCGATGACGGGCGCGAAGAGCTTGTGCGCGGAGCGGTTTTTAACGAGCTGGACATTCGAGCGTTGCGCAGCGATCTGGTCGCGGCGGGCAACGATCCGCTAGTCAGCAACCGGACCGGCCTACCCTTTATGACAATTGTCAGCCCTTCGGTGCTGTTTGATGAGCTGGAGGTAAAGCGCGCGGATAACTCCAAGGAGAAGCTGCCCGACTATCCCGCGCCAGCTCTGACCGCCAGCGCAAAGTAGAGCTGTCCATTTCGGGCGGGAGCAATATTGCACTCCTGTTGGCACATTGGATTTCTCGGCTTATTGATTCCGCGCCGAATGCGATTGCAGGTTTTGCCGGACCTGCTAAGATGAAGATGTCCCAAGGCGTAGAGAAATCTTCCGCGGCAGCCAAACCTGGCGCTGCTTTTGTGTGAATCGGGCGCCGCCTGATAGCGTCAACCGCTGACAAGCCACGTCGTCTTGTAAGGCGAAATCGTATCGGCCGCGCGGATTCTTAACGCCCGCGTAGTTCATGAGGCGTAATATAATTTCAGGGGGCGCCGCCGGTTGCGGGCGGAGGCAAGGAAACATGGAGCAAGACACCAAAGTATTGCGGATGGATCCGCAGGAAGTTCAGGAGTGGGTAGAATCGTTTGACGCGGTCGTACGGGAAGAGGGCCAGGAATCCGCGATCACGCTGCTAGACCGGCTCCGAGCGCGGGCGCAGTCGCAAGGCATCGCCCTTCCCTTCACCGCGAATACCCCTTACCTCAACACCATCTCCGCTGAAAAACAGGCCATCTTCCCCGGCGATCAGGAAATTGAAAGGCGAATCAAGAGCCTGGTGCGATGGAACGCGCTGGCGATGGTGGTGCGCGCGAACCGCGTGGATCACAGCATCGGCGGGCACATTTCGACGTACGCCTCGGCTGCGACCCTTTTTGAAGTCGGCTTCAACCATTTCTTCCGCGGGCGAACGGAAGAGTTTGAAGGCGATACCGTGTATTTCCAGGGGCACGCCTCTCCGGGTGTTTATTCGCGCGCGTTCTTGGAGGGCCGCCTGTCGCAGAAGCAACTGGAAAACTTCCGGCGCGAGCTTCGGGAAGGCGGCGGATTATCTTCGTATCCGCATCCCTGGCTAATGCCCGACTTCTGGGAATTTCCCACCGTGTCCATGGGCCTCAGCCCGTTGATGGCCATCTACCAGGCGCGGTTCAATCGTTACCTCGAGGATCGCGGCCTCAAGACTCGCACGGACGCCAAGGTCTGGGCGTTCCTCGGCGATGGAGAAACGGACGAGCCGGAAACACTGGGCGCGATCACTCTCGCGTCGCGCGAAAACCTCGACAACCTGATTTTCGTCATCAATTGCAACCTGCAGCGCCTCGACGGACCCGTGCGCGGGAACGGAAAGATCGTGCAGGAACTCGAGGCCGCCTTCCGCGGCGCCGGGTGGAATTGCATCAAGGTGCTGTGGGGCAGCGACTGGGATCCGCTCTTCGAGCGCGATACGGATGGACTGCTGGCGAAACGCCTCGGGGAAATGGTCGACGGCGAAATGCAGAAGCTCACCGTCGAGACCGGCGCTTACGTTCGCGAGCACGTATTCGGCGGCGATCCGCGGCTGCTGAAAATGGTCGAGGACCTTCCCGACGAGGCGCTGCGAACGCTCCGCCAGGGCGGGCACGATCCGCGCAAGGTGTACGCCGCATACAAGGCGGCGTTCGAGCATTCGGGATCGCCCACTGTGATTCTGGCGAGAACCATCAAGGGCTACGGCCTCGGCGAAAGCGGCGAAGGCCGGAACATCACTCACCAGCAGAAGAAGCTGAACGAAGAGGAACTGCGCGAGTTTCGGTCGCGCTTCGGCATTCCCGTCAGCGATGAACAACTGGCCGAGACGCCGTTCTACCTTCCATCGGAGGACAGCCGCGAAATTCAGTATCTGCGCGCGCGCAGGCAGGCGCTTGGTGGCTACGTCCCGACTCGCAAAACGAGATCGAAGCCCATCGTCGCCGAGCACGACGCACTGTTCCGCGAATTTCTGGGAGGGAGCGAAGGCCGCGAAGTTTCGACCACGATGGCTTTTGTCGGGATGCTGCGCCAGATGCTGCGCGACCCGGAAATCGGGAAGCTGGTTGTGCCGATCGTGCCGGACGAGGCGCGCACGTTCGGCATGGAGTCTCTCTTCCGGCAGGTCGGAATTTACAGCAGCCGCGGGCAGCTTTACGAGCCGGTCGACGTTCACACGCTGCTTTACTACAAGGAAGCCAAGGACGGGCAGATATTGGAGGAAGGCATTACCGAGGCGGGCTCGATGGCATCGTTCATCGCCGCGGGTTCGGCATACGCCACGCACGGCATTAACACGATTCCGTTTTTCATTTACTACTCGATGTTCGGGCTGCAGCGCATCAGCGATTTCATCTGGGCCGCAGCGGACATGCGCTGTCGCGGTTTCATGCTGGGCGGCACCGCGGGACGCACCACGCTCGCGGGCGAAGGGCTGCAGCACCAGGATGGCAACAGCCACATTCTGGCCCTGCCGATTCCCACCATGCGCGCTTACGATCCCGCGTTTGCGTATGAGATCGCCGTGATCGTCCAGGACGGCATCCGGCGCATGTACAAGGACGGCGAGAACATTTTTTATTACATCACGGTCATGAACGAGGCCTACGCGATGCCGCCGATGCCCTCCGGTGTGCAGGAGGGAATTCTGAAGGGCATGTACAAGTTCCGCGCGTCGGAGATCAAGGACTCGAAATTGCGGGCGCAGCTGTTCGGCAGCGGCGCGATTCTGCGCGAAGCGCTGAAGGCGCAGGAGATTTTGGGAGAAAAATACGGCGTTTCGGCGGACGTGTGGAGCGTCACAAGCTACAAGTCGTTGTACACCGACGGGATTGACGCAGAGCGCTGGAACTTGTTGCACTCGGGCGAAAAGCCGCGCGTGCCGTACGTGTCCGAGTGCCTCGCGGGCTCGGAGGGCGTCCTGGTGGCCGCGTCGGACTACCTGAAGGCGTTGCCGAATCTGATCAGCCGGTGGGCCCCGCGGCGGCTCGCGGCGCTCGGAACCGACGGATTTGGCCGCAGCGACGGCCGCGCCGCGTTGCGCGATTTCTTCGAGGTGGACGCGCGGTTTATCGTTCTCGCCGCGCTGTATGAACTTTTCCGGGAACGCAAAATCGACGGGTGCGTAGTGCAAAAGGCCGTGAAGGAACTGGAAATCAATCTCGAGAAACCGAACCCGCTCTTTTCCTAAAAAATAAATATGGATCTCGGCGCACCCCAGCCTGCACCGAAAGAATCGCAGAAGCCTGACCTCACCGTTGTCGCGGCGCTGATCCTGCGCGACTCGAAAATCCTGGTCTGCCAACGGCGGCGCGACGATACGCACGCGCTGCAATGGGAATTTCCCGGCGGCAAAGTGGAGCCGGGAGAAATTCCGGAGCAGGCCCTCGAGCGCGAGCTTCGCGAAGAACTTGCGGTGGAGGCCAAGGTCGGCAAGGAACTGTTTCGCACGCGCCATCGTTATCGCGACGCGCCTACGCAGCTGGAGTTGATTTTCTTTCAGGCCAGCGTGGATCAGTCTGCTCCCCTGAAAAATCTGGTGTTCGAGAAGTTTGAGTGGGCCAATCCTTCCGAATTGCCGGGATATGATTTCCTGCAGGCGGATGAGGAATTCGTCGCGCGCCTCGCTGCGCGAGCGATTCCGTTGGATTCCTAGTAGGACAGGCTTCCAGCCTGTCTGGTTTTCCGCCAATCGAACGACAAATTCGCGCCCGGCTATACTGAACGCCCGACAGGGTTCGTTGCCGGACCGCCAGCGGCTAAAGCCGTTCTAACCGCAGACCATTTGCGGCACGGCTGAAGCCGTGCCCTACAAAGATTTTCTTATCCCATGCAGGTTGCGAAGTCCCGTTTCTAGGTGAGCGTCCTTCCGCCATCAACTACGATCACTTGTCCCGTGACGAAGGCGGACTGGGCCAGATAGACAACGGCGTCTTCAATGTCTTTCGCCGTGCCGGTTCGCTGCAATGGGGCGCGCTGGATGAAATCTTCCGCGAGTTCGGGGGCATCGCCGGGAAAGGAAATCGTTCCGGGCGCAATGGCATTCACCGTAATTTCGGGCGCCAGGGCGCGCGCCAGGCAGCGCGTCAGCATGATGACGCCCGCCTTGGACACGCAATAGTGCGTATAGGACGGCCACGCGAGCAAGCCTCCCAGCGAAGCGAAGTTGATGATCCGGCCGTGGCCGCTACGCCGCAGCATGGGCGTAGCAGCCTGCGAGCACAGAAACTGCGATTTCAGATTTGTATCGAGGATGCGATCCCACTGCTCTTCCGTCAGCTCCTCAAATTTCGCCGAGAAAAACATTCCGGCGTTGTTGACGAGAATGTCCAATCGGCCAAACTCTTTTTCCACGGCCGCAAACAGCCCAACCACGTCGCTCCGTTTGCCGACATCCGCCTGAATCGCGATTGCGCGGCGCTCCATCGCTGTGATTTTTGCAACGACTTCGTCCGCGTCGCTCTTCGAGCTGCGATAGTTGACGACTACGTCCGCGCCTTCCGAGGCCAGGCGTAAGGCGACGCTGCGGCCGATACGTTTGGCCGAGCCGGTCACGAGCGCTACTTTCTCCGCAAAAGCCGATTCCGGCACGAGTTCTCCTCTCCATCGCTTCGGTGGGACATCGTATCGCAATTTTCGGGTTTGAGAGACTTCGACGGCAGCCGATTTGGCCCGCGTTGGGTCTTCGGGCGCGTTTACTCCCGTAAAAAGCACACAGCCAGCCCTCGCAGGGGCTCGGAGTAAAGAGTGGCTGTGCTACTTGGGCGAAACTTGGAGCGCGCGGGGAAAATGGATATGATGTGTCGGCTTTGCTCAGACTGATGCGCGAGGGACTTTACGATGGCATCGATCAGCACGGAAATGGTTACGCTGAACGTAGCCGATGGCACGTCCATGAATGCGTACGTCGCGGTTCCCGAGGGGACGGCGAAGGCGCCGGGGATGCTTGTATTCCAGGAAATCTTCGGCCTGAACGCGAACATTCGCGACATCGCTGAGCGGTTCGCCAGGCTGGGCTACGTGGCGATTGCGCCGGAACTCTTTCATCGCACCGCGCCGGGCTTCGTGGGCCCGTATTCGGACTTGCAGTCTTGCATCCCTCATATGCAGGCGATGACTCCCGACGGAAATATCGCGGATGCGCGCGCGTCGTTCGACTGGCTGCAGAAGCACCCGCGGGTCGCTCCGAACGCGACGGCGAGTATCGGCTTCTGCATGGGAGGACGCGCTTCGTTTTTGGCGAACTCGGCGCTGCCGCTGAGCGCGGCGATTTCTTTCTACGGGACGGCGATCGCGCCGGGCTTCTTGTCGCGGGCCTCGCAGCAGAACGCTCCGGTATTGTTTTTCTGGGGCGGCCTCGACGCGCGCATCACCCGCGAACAAACCCGCGCGGTCGTCGATGCGATGACGGAAGCGAAGAAGACCTTCGTGAACGTCGAATTCTCCGATGCCGACCACGGATTTTTCTGCGACGCTCGCGCGAATTACAAGGAAACAGCGGCGAAGCAGGCTTGGGAGCTGCTCGTCAAATTTCTCGCGACGTTCGTGAGGGCCTGACATGGCGATGGCGCAACGAATGCTCGACACCCTGGCCATCAAGGAGGTCGTGGAGAACTGGGCCGTCTTCCGCGATTCCGGCGACTGGGAGCGCTTTCGCACGGTGTGGCACAAAGAAGGCTACATGATGGCGACGTGGTTCCAGGGGCCTTTCGAGGAATTCATTCGCGTCAATAAGGAAGGCTGGGACAAGGGCGTCAGCATCCTGCACCTGCTGGGCGGCACTTCGGTAGAGATCAAGGGCCAGCGCGCCATTGTGCAGACGAAGATGACGATTTCTCAGCGCGCGCCGGTGCATGGCGTTCTGGTGGATGTTTTGTGCACCGGCCGGTTCTACGATTTCTTCGAGAAGCGCAAGGGACGTTGGGCCATCGTTCTGCGGCGGCTGTTTTATGAGAAGGATCGCATGGACCCTGTCGATCCGTCGAAAACGGTCCAACTGGATCCTGAGATTCTGGCGCAATTCCCCGAAGGCTACTGCCACCTGGCCTATCTGCAATCCGCGCTAGGATTCAAAGTGAAGACGAACATGCCCGGTCTGAGAGGGCCCGATGCCGAGGCGCTGTATGCACAGGGGAAGAAGTGGCTGGCGAAGGTGAGTGCTAAGCCTTGAGGGGCTACGGGTCCTTTGGTAATGCCGGCAACGTCCCCCGCGTCTGAAGACGCGGGCTACACAACACCGTTGGTGGCACTGGAAATCCTGCGCATAAATACCCTTAGAATTCTTTGGCCTTTTTGATTAGGGCGCGGGGCGAGTACGCGTTCGCTTTGTATTGGCTGAGCATGCGGTGGGTGTTGAAGAAGCTGGCGTTCAGCGCGATGCACGATCGCATGATGTGCCCGTAGGCTTCGGGCGCGCGGTAGAACATCGGAACGATCTGATGTTCGAGCTTGTCGTAGAGCGAAGCAACTTCGGACGAGGATTCATCGCCGAGAATTTTGCTGTCGTAGCCGATGGCCCAGCCCGTAACGCCCTCGACGCAGCCTTCGATCCACCAACCGTCCAACACGCTGAGACTCGGAACGCCGTTCAGCGCCGCTTTCATGCCGCTCGTGCCGGAAGCCTCTTGGGGGCGCTGCGGCGTATTGAGCCAGAGATCGACGCCCGCGGTGATCACCTTCGCGAGAGTCATATTGTAATTTTCGAGATATACGATCTTGATGTTTTCGTTCAGGTGGCTCGCTGCCTGAATCACGCGCTGGATCAGGGCCTTGCCGCCGGCGTCGTGGGGATGCGCTTTTCCCGCGTACAGAATCTGAATCGGCCCCGCGGATTTAGCGATGGATTTCAGGCGATCGATGTCCTTGAAAAGCAGATCCGCACGCTTGTAAGTGGCGGCGCGTCGAGCAAAGCCGATGGTGAGCACCGATTCATCGAGTTGCACTCCCGTTCGCTTCTGCACTTCCTTGATCAGCGCCGACTTGGCCAGGCAATGCGCCTTGCGAATGTCCTCGATCGGAATTCCCACGGCGTAGCGCATGTATGCGTTGTCGCGGCGCCATTCGGGAATCTCGTGATCAAAGAGCTCATGGAATTGCGGCGAGGCCCACGTCGCCGCGTGAACGCCGTTGGTGATGGCGTGAATCGGAAATTGCGGGAACATATTCTGCGAGACCTCGCCATGCCGCATGGCGACGCCGTTCACGTAGCGGGAGAAATGAATCGCCAAGTCCGTCATGTTCAGCATGTTCGCGTTGGCAAAGCCCGCTTCCCGCAACAGACCGGTCCTGTATTCGCCGAGCACGCGCTGAACGAGGTCCCAAGGAAACCGGTCGTGCCCCGCTTCCACCGGCGTGTGCGTTGTGAATACGCAGCGGCGCCGCACCACTTCAATGTCGGCCTCGACGGCCACGGTGTACTTGCGAACTTTCAGCTGCTCTTCGAGCATCGCCAGGGTGAGAAACGCGGCGTGCCCTTCGTTCATGTGATAGCTGCCAATGTGCGAGACGTTCAGGTGACGCAGAAGTGCGATGCCGCCGATTCCGAGCAATACTTCCTGGCAGATGCGATGGTGCGCGTCGCCCGAGTACAGGGCGTCCGTTAGCGTGCGGTCGTAATCCGAGTTTTCGGGCAGGTCGGTGTCAAGCAAATAGACGGGCACGATAAAACCGGAAAGGCCGTGGACGCTGTAGCGCCACGCGCGAACGTGAACATCGCGCCCCTCGATTTGAACAGTGAAGGCTACTTCCACGGCAGGGAGCACGGTTTCCGGTTGCCACGGATCAGGCTCTTCGATCTGATTTCCGTCCTGATCCAACCGCTGGCGGAAGTACCCCTTCCGATAGGCCAGCGAGATCGCGATCATGGGAAGTTCCAAATCGGCCGCCGAGCGCAGCATGTCCCCCGCGAGGATACCCAGGCCTCCGCCATAGGTAGGAATCGCCGGGTCGAGAGCAATTTCCATGCAGAAGTAGGCGATCTTTGGAACGGTCTTCTCCGTTACCATGGCGAGATCATAGCATCCGGGCGTCCCTCCAAGCCCCATTCGATCTGCTCGAAAGTTTCGTAACCTGCATTAATCTAAATATTGCCGGAATGTAAAAATCGGATAAAGTTTTGGCGGTTTCCGCCAAGAGGCGCGGAGACGTCCGCCCGCGCCCAGAGGAACCCGGCGTACAATGATCTGGCTTGGGAGGTCGGTTCGGAAGTGCGGAGCGAAAAGGAGGCTGCATGCGGCACGCGATTCTTGGCGCAGGGGGCGTAGGTGGAGTCATCGGGGTGGCGCTGGCGAAGTCGGGAGAATCCGTGACGCTCGTGCTACGTTTGGAGACGCTGAAGAACTATCCCTCGGAGCTCTCGCTGGAGAGTCCGCTCGGCTCTTTCAGCGTGCCGGTGGATCGAGCGGCGAGCGTCGCGGCCCCTTACGATGTGTTGTGGATCACTGTGAAACACACGCAGATCGAAGCCGCGCTGCGAAGCATAACCGTTGACGCAGAGCAGATTGGCGCCGTCGTTCCGCTGCTGAATGGGATCGATCACGTCCCCGTGTTGCGGGCGCGCTTCGGGCACGATCGCGTAGTGCCGGGAAGCATCGCTGTCGAAGCGGAACGAGTCGCGCCAGGGAAGATCATTCATCGCGGGATGGCCGTCCGCGTCACCCTATCAGCCATCGGTGAAAGCCGGCTGGCCTCCACGGCCGAGGAGTTCAGGAAATTCGGTTTCGCGTGCCAGTTCGTCCCCGACGAGATGAAGATTCTTTGGACGAAGCTCTCCGTCCTAGCGCCGTTCGCGCTGACGACCACGGCGGCGGGGCTGAACATCGGCGAAGTGAATCGCGATCCGGTGTGGCGGAAACGGCTCGAGGCCGTGGTTCGCGAAGTCGCGGCTGTGGGCACAGCCAGCGGGACGCCGCTTGATGCCGAGGTGATTCTTCCGTTCTTCGACAAGACGCCCCAGACGGGACGCAGCTCGATGCAGAAAGACGTGGCGGCGGGAAATCCGCCGGAACTGGATGCCATTGCCGGGCCGATCCTGCGGCGGGCGGAGCAGTACGGGATCGACGTGCCGGTCACAAGAGAGCTGGCGGAAATGATTCGAGGAAAGTCCGCTGCGGCAACCAGGGTCTAGTGTCGCGGGGCGAGCCTACGGCCGCTCGATTCCCTCTTAACGTCGGCTTGAAAAACTTAACACAAAGGGCACAGAGAAAAACGAAGGCTCCTCTCCAAGTTTCCTCTGCGCCCTCTGTATTGAATGGTTTTCGGCTGCGCCCAGCCGATCAGTCGCCAGACGCGGCGGCCTTCGCCTGCTCCGGATGCGAGAGCGGCATCGAGACGAGGTGTTCAGACAGGAACCAGACTTGCAACTCGTTCGAGCGAATGACGTCACTCACCAGCAGATCGTTGGTTCCATCGTCGCCGACTTCGGAAGCTTCCCGCGCCATGGTTCGCGCTTCCTTCAAAATAAATTCGTGGGCTTCGAGCAGACGTGAAATCTGGACGGGCACTTCTTCCCTGCCGCGCGGGGGCCGCGGAATGATCGTCGTCTCGGCGACGTCGGCCGCCATCGCGATGCTGACGCCGCCCAGAATTTGAATTCGCTCGGCGATGGTGTCGACGAGTTCGTCTTGTTCGCCGTGATGTTTGTCGAAAAGGAGATGTAGCTGGTAGAACGTGGCGCCTGCGACCTGCCAATGATGTTTCTTGTACATGTCGCGCAGTGTCATGGTGTCCGCCAGGATCTGATTGAGATTGTTGATGCTCGATTCACAGGTGGTTTCGTCGAGGGCGATGGGCAATTTGGCAATTTTCCCGTAGGGCTGAACTTCCGGCGCGTGCTGGTGCAGGACCGGCTTGGCGCGTTGCGCGCCGGCTTCCAGTTGAGCGATGGGCGTTCCCGTTCCCCGCTTCTTTGTGCTCATGAGCACCTCCTGACCTTGGTGGCGTAAACACTGACACACCTCGTATACGCTGGCGATCCGCCTCTGTCAAGCAAAGTGGCTCACCCGGAGAAAATCGGTCAGAGACGCAAAGGCACAGAGACAAGAGGAAAGTCGTACTGGATTTTCCTCCCGTCTCTGCGCCTCGTACGCCGACGCTCTAGGGTTTTTCTTTGTGCCCTCTGTGTCCTCTGTGGTGAGATTCTTCCGGGGTTTAGTTCGGCAGAAGGACGCTATCGATCACATGGATCACGCCGTTGGATTGGTAGACGTTCGAGATCGTGACCTTGGCGATGCCGCCCTTTTCGTCGGTGAGAACGATGTCCTTGCCGCGCATGCTAGCCCAGAGCTTGGCGCCGCTCACAGTGGTCAGCGCGGCTTTGCCGTTGCCCGCCTTGATTACCTTGGCAATTTCCTTCGAGTCCATGGTTCCCGAAACGACGTGATAGGTGAGAATTTTTGTGAGTGTGGCCTTATTATCCGCCATCAGCAGCGTATCCACAGTGCCCGCGGGCAGCTTGGCGAAGGCCTCATTCGTGGGCGCGAAAACCGTGAACGGCCCGGCTCCTTCGAGAATATCCACCAGCCCGGCAGCCTTCACCGCGGCTACGAGTGTGGTGTGATCGTCGGAGTTCAACGCGTTCTGAACGATGTTCTTCGACGGAAACATTTCGTGGCCGCCGACCATCGGATTGTTCGCGGCCAGGATTGCCGTCGCCGCGACCAGCGTAATGGCACACATCTGCGCAATCTTCTTCATTTCCTTTTTCCTCGTTTCTGAATTTAGTTTGCCTTGCAGCTTGTAGTACGGGGCGGGCGGACAATCGGATGAGCCCTTTGGGGGATTTTTATGAGCTTTTGTCTTCTCTGAATGGGCTTTGAGAGACGGCAAGGTGATGCGCGAATACCGGCTCCGGCGCGCGTTTTGAAACACCGCTTCATCGCGTGCTATCATTCCCGCATATCGCCATGCGATTCCGCGAAATTGGGAAATCGGGAGGGTAGCGATGCGCTCGTATTACCGGAATCTCTACTGGATTGCCGCGCTGGCCGTTGCGCTCTGGACCGCTCCGCGCGCCTTCGTATTTGCTGAGGATTCTGCGCCTCTCAAGCTGGTGCAGACCATCGAGCTGGCGGATATTCGCAGCACAGTGCCCGACGTTTCGGCCGGCGACCTCGCTAAGAATCTGACAACGACGCGCATCGTCGGCGTTCCGAACCATTTCGATCACTTGACGCCCGACTTGAAAAACAATCGCCTATTTGTGGTTCCTGAAGACAACAAATCGGTCGAGGTCTACGACATTCACAGCGGCAAATTCATTCACAGCATCAAGGGAATCGGCGTGGGGCATTCGGTGGTCTGGCGCCCGGACATCAATCGAATTTTCATCACGGACGGTTCCGACGGCGATCTCAAAATTTTCGACGGAGCGAGCTACGAGCTGCTCAAGTCGGTGAAGCTGCTCGCGGATTCGGATGCCACCGGCTATGACCCTATCACGCATTACCTTTACATCGCGGATGGCGGGCTCGATGCGAAACTCAATTACACCTTCCTCGAAATCGTGAACACCGACACAGGCGAGAAAGTCGGCCAGATCAAGATCGACTCCAATCGGCTCGAAGCCATGGCCGTCGAGAAGTCGGGTTCGAGGCTATTCCTGAACATGACGGAGAAGAATTCCGTCGGCGTGATCGATCGCAAGAAGAATGAGGTCGCCGCGGTCTGGCCGCTCACAAACTGTAAAGTGAACGCCTCTGTCGCGATCGACGAAAAAAATCACAGGCTGTTCGCCGCGTGCCGGGACGGTAACCTCAATGTGCTCGATTCGGACACCGGCAAATTTCTACAGAATCTGCCGATCGGAACTGGTGTGGACGATATGACGTTCGATCCCGCGAGCCAGCGCGTTTACGTCGCGGCCGGCGAGGGCTTCGTCAATGTGTATAAGGAGATCGATCCGGATCATTACAAGGCGATCGGAAAAATTCCCACAGGGCCGCTGGGCAAGACTGGATTGCTCGTTCCATCCATGAACGAATATTTTGTGGCGGTCCCGCCGCACGGCGACACGTGCGCAGAAGTCCTGGTCTTCAGGGTGCAGTAAGCACTCGGGCAAATCTCAACGACGAAGGACGGTAGATCAGGCCTCTCCGCCGACTTCGACCTCGCCGCTGCCGCCGCATTTCGCGCAGTGGCCGCTGCCCCCGCAGGAGCTGCAGGAGCCTTCGCTGCCGTAGCCGCCGGCGAAGCTCGCTCCCGAGGAGTTTCCGCTTCCATGGCACGAGGAGCAATTTCCGTCGCCTGGGGAATCACAATCGATGCAAACGTGGGTAGACATGGGCGCCTCCCGGTGAGTGTCGCGATTCTGCTCGCCTTTCGCGCCGATGTCAAATTGAACTAATGGATGCTGTGCAGACGAGATCGGATGTTGGAGCGCGGAACGGCCCAAAAGGGCACAGCGACTACTTCTCCACGAGCCGCCGCTCCGCTTCCCGCACCGCCTCATAAATCTGATCGAAGCTCTCGATTGCGAAGAGCCGTTTTTGCAGCTCGTCCACTTTGACGGGTGTCGCGAGCACTTCGTCCAGATTGAAATCGCGAACCTCGCAGCCGCGCTCAATCACGTTGGTGCATTCCTTGTGCGAGCTGATCACGCCGCTGCCGTATACCTTGATTTCTCCGTTCTCGCGGATCAGGCCAAACTCCACCGTGTACCAGAAGAGCCGCCCCAACCGTTCGAGGATCTCCGCGTCGCCGGCCTTCGCGCAAACGCTCCCGTAGTGCTGCAGGAAATCCGCAAACACGGGATGCGCGTGCATCGGGACGTGGCCGAACACGTCGTGAAAAATATCCGGCTCGGGGATGTATTCGAGGGAATCGGCGCTCCGCAGCCAGGTGGTGGTCGGGAATTTTCGCGCGGCGAGCATTTCAAAGAAAGCTTCGCCGGGGAGGAAACCGCTTACCGGCGTGGCGCTCCAGCCGGTTCGCGGTCCGATGCGATCGCTGATCGCGCGAAGATTCGGCAGCCGGTCATCCCGCAGGCCGATAATTTCATACCCTTCGAGGTATGCCCGGCAGGCGTGGGCATCGATCTGAGGACGCCGGCGGAGCACGAGTTCCGCCCAAACGGCGTGCTGCTCGGGCGCGTAGTCTTCATACTTCTGCTCGATGAGATAAGGGGCGGAAGCCACGAGAGGTTCTGTCGGCATAGGGCACCTCCTCTCGCCGTGGGGCGTGCACACCAACATTATAGCAAAGCGCGGTAGCACAGACTTCACTCTGTGGGTTTTCATAAACGATATAGGAAACGGGCGCGCAAGCCAGATTCAGCAGAACCCACAGAGAGATTCTTCAGCGAAAGACGCGCCTCAGAATGACACATGGAGCAGATCGAAGAGGCTGCGGAAAGGTATCCATGTGTCATTCTGAGGCGCGTCTTTCGCTGAAGAATCTCTCTGTGGGTTCAACCTGGATCGAAGAGGGATTCTTCGCTTCGCCTCGGCGCGAGGCCTCGGTGCGAGCGCTCAGGATGACAGGAAAATTGGCCTCTTCCGCAGCCGCTGAGGCTGCGCTACTTGATGATTGGCACGAGCGCCCCGCCCGCAGGCCGCCACTTTCCATCCTCTTTGACGAACATTCGCAGGACGCGCGTGTCGGTCCCCGTTTCTTTGCCGTCAACATCCTCGCTTCGCAGGAAGGTGTGATCCGTGGCCAGCGCGAAATTCGGATACACCGCCATCAATTTGAATTCGGCGGGATGCGGGCCAACGCCCTTGGACGGATGCGCCACCCTCTGTCGAGCAATCATGTCCGCCTTGGTCTGCACTTCGCCCTTGATGGAAATTTCAAAAAATTGATTCGCCCAGAACTGGTTGCGGAATTCGATGCACTCCTTGTAGTCCTGGTGATACGGAGTCGCGCCCGCGCTGCAGAGCCATTGCTGGTCGACATCCCACAGCGTCTTCTCCAGCTCCGTCCACTCCTTGCTTCCCATTTTCGGCGTCTGCCCGGCCGGCTCCTGCCCAAATGCCACGGCCGAAACCGTCATCGCCGCGATGAAACACAACGCACGAATCGATTTCACGAGAATCCTCCTGGATTTCCGTTCCTGGTTCGCCCAACGATAGTTCAACTAGGTTGCTCGGCGGGTCATTGTAAAACGATAGGTTTGTCTCACGAAACGATTTCGTCCGCCGTCGCAATGGCCGTGACGCAAATTTCCCTGAACACGCGGGCGTTGTACATTGATTTCGCGCCGGTCCGACGCAAGACATCAGGCAAGCCACTCGCGACGCCGCGATAGATATCGCACATTTGCTGGACGGACGGTTGCCTGCCGGGCCGAACGAAGGCGCTGCAAATTTCTCGAAATACTCCGTCCACGTAGCCGCCGTGAATGTATGGGTCCGTGCCATCCAAGTCGCTCAACGATTTCGAAAGCCGATGAGCCTTTGCTTCGAACACATACCAGGTGTGTTTCTCAGCGCCGAACCTTTCCCAAGCGACGGCAAGTCCTAACTCAAACGGCATGTTAAAGCGAGGAGTCCGGGGTCGAGTTTTGTCCAACTCGACCCGGGAGAGATCGTGAACCGAGAATTGGCAACTTTGCATCAGCCTGAAGATTCGATCCAGGCGTCTCTCGCCCCCGGGAATTTCGAGTGTCGCTCTTGGAACGAATCCAAATGCACAAATGCCGCAAATGTATGCGAGACACAGATTTTGAAACTGATTGTCGTAAGGAATGTTCAGGAAGACCTTAGCGGGAGGCCTTCGGGGACTTGACACGCTTTTTCCTCTTTGTAACTTTTCTCTTTTCGAGGTTAGTTTTTGTCCCGTGTTTCGCCGCGCCGTTGTTACTGGAAGCCGCATGGAGCGAGTCCACGAGCTTAATTAGCTCCAGCGCGCGGCGGCGTGGTACACCCAGTATCTTGGCCGTTTCCATCGGCGTTGCAAAACGATATGTAACTTTAGTTGGCATGATCCCAGTTGAATCTTACATCTTCGAACCGATCATTCCAATGCGATTCACACGGTGGACCTCCGCAAGTCTCAACGCACGCCGCCCAGATTCTTCACCGGGCCTGTGTAGGCCTCAAAGCGCTTCCTCAGTTCTTCGAGCTGCTTGGTATTAGTGAGGAATTCGCGGTAATTGTTGACGACTTTGTAGGAGAGGATGGGCTTCCAGCCATAGGGGGCGGCGACGTCCGAGCGCGCGGACCATGTGCCTGTGTTGGACTGCCTTTCGGGCGTGAGATACCAGGAGAGGAAAAGCTTGGCGGCGTTGGGGTGCTGTGCGGACTTAAAAATGCCGGCGGTGAATGGCCAGATCGGCAGCGGGTCGGATTCGGGAAAGGCGATGGCTTGCGCGAGTCCCAGATTTTTTTGGTCCATGCTGATGCTGGCGATGGTGTCGAAGGTGACGAGGTTTTCGCCCGAGGCGATGCTGCGCACCACGCCGAGATGGCCCTGGATGAAATTCGGCTGGTTGGCCATATAGCGGTCCATGTAGGACCAGCCGTATTTCTGGACGATCGCGTAGAAATCGTAGAGCGTGGCGTCATCATCGGCGGGATAGCAGGAGACGACCTTGCCCTTGAAGCGCGGATTCAAAAAGTCGAGCGCTGAGCGGGGCACGTCTTCGGGCTTCACCAGATTGGGATTGTAGGCGTACACGTGCGCGTTGATCTGGATCGCGGTGTACGCGCCGCCCGGATCCTTGAAGCTCGCGTCGATCTTATCGAAGCCTTGTGGCTTGAATTCGAGGAGGGATCCCTGCTGCTTCCAGCGCACAAAATCCTAAAGCGTCTGGAACATCGCGGCGTCCACTTCGACCTTGCCCGCGGCAAGCTGCGCGTCGATCTTTTTATCGAGCACGTTGCTGAAGCCGCCCGTGACTGAGACGGCGACGCCCGGATAGCGCGCGTTGAAATCCTTGGCGGCGGCCTCCCACGACGCCGTCGGCCCTCCGACGTAGAGCACGAGCGCGCCTTCGGACTTGGCTTTGTCGTAGAGCGCGTCGGACGACTGAGGCCGCGCGGGCGTCGCACATAGGAAGAGCGCAAGCGAACCAAAACAAGTGAGGCACAGCATCGCGAAAGGCTTCACGACTCCCTCCCCGAGATTCTGGATGCGCACTATATATCACGCCTGAGTAGGGCAGGCTTGAAGCCCTGCCGCTTTCGGATCCATTCGGATCGATCCTGCCGCAACAAAACCCGACAGGCTGAAAGCCTGTCCTACATAAACGTAACTTGCGCGTTCCGTATCGACTCTGGTATATCCATACACGTTACGAGACAGAGGCGGGCGTACCTATTCCAACTCGGTATGCTAACCCACCGCCTCTGTCTTATCTTTTTCCCCTGCCATCTGATTCGCGTTCGCGTTGGGAATCGCACCTCGCAAACGACGGACAAGATTTTGTAACCCTGCGCGCAGCATTTTCTTCTAAGATAGGGACGATCCGCGATTGGGACGATCGCGCCTTCCGGGAGGAGTTATGTCGGTGAAATTCATTCTCACGAGCATGCTGGCGGGTTCTCTGCTTTTCATTCTGCCTGCTCGAGCGCAAGAGCAGGCACAGGTCCAGTTGCCGCCGGGCGACGCCAAGGACCTCGTCGAGGACGCCTGCTCCGCATGCCATAGCCTGACCAACATTACGAATTCGCAGGGCCACACGCCGGAAGAGTGGAAAACCACGCTGGCCATGATGCTGAACGTCGGCGCCGCCATCCCTCCCGAAAAAGTCGACGTGGTCAGAGATTATCTGATCAAGAATTTCCCCCCGAAGCCCGGCCCGGCGCCCGCGGCGATTCCGGGCGACGTGGAAGTGTCCTTCAAAGAATGGCAACTGCCCACGCCTGGAACGAGGCCGCACGATCCGCTCGCGGCGCCCGACGGCACGATTTGGTACACGGGGCACATGGCCAACCTGCTCGGCCACATCGATCCGACGACGGGCGAGATCAAGGAATATCGCACGAACAAACCCATGTCCGGCCCGCACGGGCTCGTGATGGATAAAGACGGCAACATCTGGTTCACCGCGAATTTCAAGGCCTACATCGGAAAGTTCGAGCCGAAGACGGGAAAATTCACGGAATACCCGCTGAATCCGAAGGCGCGCGACCCGCACACCCCGCTCTTCGATCAGAAGGGCACGCTGTGGTTCAGCGTGCAGGGCGCAAATATGGTCGGGAAGCTTAATCCCGAGACCGGCGAGTCGACGGTGGTGACTTCCCCCA
>Ga0210410_10000650_pt1 | contig 36312 bp, 29 predicted proteins | sample IncBWC4MmetaG_FD_161058 | JGI IMG/M metagenome (GOLD analysis project Ga0210410, IMG submission 161058) | Forest soil microbial communities from Barre Woods Harvard Forest LTER site, Petersham, Massachusetts, United States - Inc-BW-C-4-M | ecosystem: Environmental > Terrestrial > Soil >...
ATGTCCTTCGAACGCGCCAGCGCGCAGATCTCTTTCACCGGCAGCACCACGCCTGTCGCTGTTGTGATGTGGCTGAAAAAAACCAGTTTTGTGCGCGGCGTAATCGCTTCGTTGAATAAATTTAGAGCCGCGGCTGCGTTTGGTACCGGCTTCGGCAGGGTTACTTTTTTCACCACGATGCCGTGCCGTTTCGCCCGCAAAAGAAAACTCTGCTCCCCTCCGGGGTGCTCCTGATCCGTCATCAGCACTTCGTCGCCCGCGGTGAAGTCCAGCCCATTCGAAATGTAACTATTGGCCTCCGTTGAGTTCCGCACCAAAGCAATCTCATCGCGCGTGGATCCCACAAACGCGGCCAGCGGGTCCCGGAATTCGTTCCACGATGCATAGCCCCAAATCGGATAATCTTCCGGATCGCTCTCGGCCATCTTCTCTGTGTCGTTGTAGGCATCAAAAATCGCGCGCAGCACGGGCGCCGGCGAAGACCCCACCGTGCCGTTATTCAAATACACCTCCTCCGCCGGAATCAAAAACTGCTTCCGCATCTCGGTCCAGTAGGCTTCTTCATTCGAATCAAGCAGCGCATGATCTGGCAGTTGCGCCGGCGCCTGCTCCAGCAATTTCGGCCACGCGGGCGCAGGGCCTAGAGGCCCCGCGACCCCGGCAGCTCCCACAAGCGAAGATAGAAATCCACGGCGATCCAGCATCATTTCCTCCACAGCCGAGTCTCGGCGGATTCTACTCGCCAGTCCGCAAGCCGACAACCCATCTTCCTGAAATCTTCGAACGAAAATCCCGCAACCAACGCTTGCGGCCCACCGCCAAGCGGATTAAGGTACTCGCGCACACAATCACAGCTCTCAAGAGGAAGCCAACATGACTCGTCTTCGACCATGGCTAGCGATCGCCGCGTCTTCCCTGCTGGTTTTTTCCGCCGCGCACCGAGCCTTCGCACAAGAAGCCCCTGCCGAACAAACCAGCGGCACCAAACAATCCGCCGAAGCGCGTTTAGCAGCCGGCGCAAAGCCCCAAGCGTCTGCCACGGCCGGAGACGCCATCAAAACGCTCTCCGCCACGCACCGCTTCGAACAAACCGCCATCTCTCCCGACGGCAGGAAGGTCGCCTGGGTTGCAGACGTCATTACCAAGCGTGGCGTCTCCACCGGCGACACCGTCATTTATGTCTCGGAGGTCGATAGAAAGAATCCGCCCAAGCGCATCAGCGCAGGCGTCGCCGACGCCATGCACGCGGAAGGCAGCGTCACCTGGTCCCCAGACGGCAAAAAACTTGCCTTCCTCTCCGACGCCGCAAAAGCCGGTCAGCCTCAACTTTACGTAATCGAGGCGGCTGGCTCAGGCTCCGCGCGAAAAATCACGCAAGTAAAAGGCTTCCTGTCCACTCCCGGCTGGTCCCCGGACGGCAGAACCATCGCTGTCCTGTTCACCGAAAACGCCACCCGCGCCGCAGGCCCGCTCGTCGCCGAAACTCCCCAAACTGGCGAAATCAAAGATTCTTTTTTCGAGCAGCGCCTAGCCCTGGTCGACGTCGCCACCACCAAGCTCCGCCAAATCTCCCCCGCCGACACCTACGTCTATGAATACGATTGGTCTCCCGACGGACTCCGCTTTGCCGTCACTGCCGCCCTCGGCAATGGCGACAACAATTGGTACATCGCCGAGCTTTTCACTCTCGATGCCGCCACCGGCCTAATGAAATCCATCTACAAGCCCCCACTCCAAATCGCCAATCCCGCCTGGTCCCCTGACGGCCAGCGCATTGCCTTCATCGGCGGCCTGATGAGCGACGAACCCTCAGTCGGCGGCGACATTTTCACCATCGCAGCCACCGGCGGCGAAGCCGCAAACGTGACTCCGGAAATGAAGGCCTCCGCCAGCTGGTTGGCGTGGACGCCGCAAAACACGATCGTCTTCGGCGAATATCTCGAAGGCGATTCCGGCATAGCCACGATCAATCCCGCCGACGGCACCAAAACCGAACTATTTCGCGATGCAAGCCAACTGACCGCAGGTGCGTGGGGCATCAATCTCTCACTCTCTCGCGACGCGAAAGCCTCCGCCGTAATTCGCAGTTCCTTCAGCACGCCGCCCGAAGTCTGGGCCGGCCCCACCGCCAACTGGAAGCAAATCACCGAGCGCAACCAGTCCATCAAGCCCGGCTGGGGCGAAGCCAAAAGCATCCACTGGAAAAACGGCGGTTTCGACGTCCAGGGCTGGCTCCTCTACCCCCGCGATTTCGATCCCAATAATAAATATCCGCTGGTAGTCCGCGTTCACGGCGGCCCCGGAGCCGCTGTCCTCTCCGAATGGCCAAGCTCGTCCGATTATTATTCGCCCTTAGCCGGCGCCGGCTATTTTGTCTTCGAGCCAAATCCCCGCGGCAGCTTCGGCCAAGGCGAAGCCTTCACCCGCGCCAACGTCAGAGATTTCGGCAATGGCGACTTCAAAGACATCATGGCCGGCGTTGACGAAGCCATCAAAGTCGCCCCCATCGACCAGCATCGCCTGGGCATCTGCGGCTGGAGCTACGGCGGCTACATGACTATGTGGGCCGTCACGCAGACCAACCGCTTCAAAGCCGCCATGGCAGGCGCAGGCCTGTCCAACTGGCAAAGCTATTACGGCGAAAATCTAATAGACCAGTGGATGATTCCGTTCTTCGGCAAATCCGTCTACGACGATCCCGATGTCTACGCCAAGAGCTCCCCCGTCAACTTCATCAAAAAAGCCAAAACCCCCATGCTCATCCTGGTCGGCGACAGCGACGGCGAAGTTCCCGCTCCACAATCCTACGAATTCTGGCACGCCCTCAAAACGCTAGGCGTGGAAACCCAATTCGTGGTCTACGAGCACGAAGGTCACCTGTTCGCCAGCCCCCAGCACCGCCGCGACGTAGTCGAGCGCACCCTGGCCTGGTTCGACGCCCACATGAAGTGACGGTGTGCATCGCCACGTCTCGACAGTCTGGTGAAACCGCTCAGCCCTCCCGCGCGTCCCACCCTGCAATAGCGAGTGTTGGCCGAATTTTCTAAACCTGCCACGCTGTCTCGGGGTTGATCGCCGGATTGCCCGGCACAGTCTTTCGAGTCTCGACCCCGAGACCTCTCTTTCCCAGTCGCTTCCAGCGCTCGTCAATCTTTCACTCATACCTCAGCGCCACCATCGGATCCACTTTCATTGCACGCCGTGCAGGCACATAGCACGCCAAGAGCGCGACGAGCATGAGCAGCGCAGCAACCAGCCCAAACGTCAGCGGATCATGCGCGGTCACTCCGAACAGCAGGCTGGTCATCAACCGCGTCAATCCAAACGCCGCGGCGATTCCAATCGCCACTCCCACTAGCGCCATCGTCGCGCCTTCCCTCAAAACCATCTGCACCACGTCGCCACGCTGCGCTCCAAGCGCCAAACGTATTCCAATTTCGCGCCTGCGCTGCGACACGGTGAACGAGATCACCCCGTAGATGCCGATGATCCCCAGCGCCACGGCCATGGCCCCCGCGATTCCCAGCATCACCAGCGTGAACGAAGTCCGCGCCACCGATCTGGCATACACTTCCTCCATCGTCCGCACCGACGCCAGCGGCAAATTCGAATTCACCGACCACACCGCTTGCCGCACCTCGTTCAGAAAACTCTCCGTGCCCGCGCGCTCGCTTCTTGTCACGAACGTCACCGTTCGGATAGCCAGTGCTGGACCTTGCCCATAAAGGTTCTCCACTACGGGCGGCCAGTACACGATTTCCGGCGCCTTCTCCTGCACGCCCTTTTCACGGACATCCTGTATCACGCCGATCACCTCGCGCCACGGCAGCCCGGAATCCTCGCGCAATCGCTTGCCGAGGGCCCCTGACGGCGTGCCCCACATTTCACGCGCCAGATTCTCAGAAACCATCACCACCGGCCTGAGCCCGTACACCTCGGCCCATGTTAAGTCGCGGCCGGCAATGATTCGCGTACCTGCCGCTCCAAAGAAACCAGGCGAAACGTGCTTGTAGAAACGGAGCGGTGGGATTCCTGCTTCTGAATACGTCTTGCCTTCGACAAAGATGGTGTCCCAACCGGAGTCGAAACCTTCCATCGGCATTTCGCTCACGAACCCCGCCGACTGCACGCCGGGAATGGCCGACACCTTATCAAGAATTTCATTCTGTGTTCGCGTGACGCGCTCCGTTTCGCGGATCAGCAGATCCGGAATCGAGATTCGCAGGACCTGAAGATGCCGCGCGTCCGTAAATCCCGGATCGACGGTTCGCAACGCCTCGAACGTACAAATCATCAAGCCCGCGCTCACGAGCAACACCAGCGCCATCGCCACCTGGCCTACGACCAGCAAATGGCGCGCGCGGTGTCGTTCCCGGCTCACGCTGATGGTTCGCCCCGCGCTCCGCAGAGCCAACGAAGTCCGCGGCCCCGCGTATTTCAGCGCTGGAATCAATCCGCACAGCAAACCCGCGAGCACGGAAAGCAGCAAGGCGAATCCCAGCGTTCGCGCATCAATCGAAATCTCGCCGAGGCGCGGCAGATTCGCCGGCCCTATGGCCACTAGAAAGCGCACGCCGGCATCAGCCAGGCCCACGCCAAGCGCTCCGCCCATAAGCCCCAGCATCACGCTCTCCACCAGGAGTCCCCGCACGATTTGTCCCCAGCCCGCGCCGAGCGCCGCACGAACAGCCAACTCCTGCTGCCGCGATTCCACCCTTACCAGCAACAGATTCGTTACGTTGGCGCAGGCAATCAACATCACCAGTCCGATGGTCCCCATCACCACCCAGAGAAGTTCCCCGACGTTGCCGATCACTTCTTGCTTTAGCGGACGGATCAGCGGCGTGATTTTCCAGGTCTCATAAATATGTGGAGGCGTTCCGCGTCCGTTCGACCACGAGTCCATCCAGATCGGCAACATTCGCGTTATGTCCGCATTGGCTTCCGCAATCTTCACGCCCGGCTTGAGCCGCGCGATTCCGTGATATCCGAATCCCGCCAGGATCAGCTTGCTGCGTTCGAACGCCAGCGGCACGATCACATCGAAATCTGCATCGACCGATCGAAACCCCTGCGGCATCACGCCGATAATTTCCCGAGGCCGCGAATCCACCAGAAGATTGCTCCCAATCACCGTGCGGTCCCCGGCGAACCGCCGCTGCCAATACCCGTAGCTCAGCATCACGGTTTCGCGCCCGCGCGGAATCTGGTCCGCCTGCGTTAACCAACGGCCGACTACGGGTGGAACGCCCAACGCCTGAAGCACGCCATCGCTCACCTCCACGGTCCGCACCTGTTGCGGTTCGGCCAGGCCCGTGACACTCGCCGTGCCCATGTCCCACACACCCAGCGATTGAAACGTCCGGTTTTGCTCCGTATACGTGAAATACATCGAGGGCGAAAGCAGTAGACCATTCTCGAAATCCGCCAGCCCCGCCGCGCCCGGAGCAGTCTGGTGCAGCGACACCAGCTCCTCGGCCCTCGGATAGTTCAGCGGCTTCAACAGCACGCTATTCACAACGCTAAAAACCGCGGCGTTAGCCCCGATTCCAATGGCAATCGTCAACCAGCCCACCGCGGTGAACACCGGGTTGCGCCGTAGCATCCGCAGACCATAGCGGACATCCGCGAAAAGATTCTCGATCGACAGCCACCGCCATACGTCTCGGCCGTCCTCTTCCGCTAGCGTCACATTCCCAAACTCCCGCCGCGCCGCCGCCTGAGCTTCCTTCCTCGACATCCCGCCCTCCACCAACTCCTCGATCTTTTCCTCCAGGTGAGCCCGAATCTCGTCGGACAATTCCCCGAACATCCGCCGCCGCGAAAACAACCGTTTCATCCAGGTCATAGCTCACCCGCCGCCAGCACGCCTCGAATGCCTTGGAGCATCTGCTCGAAACTCGACACCTAGAGCTCCAGATCTTTCACCGGCGCGGGCGTCAATTTGCTTGTACCCAGCGCAAACCCATGCAGCGGCTGCCGTTAGAACGTCCGGAGAATTGTCATTTCCAGGGCGCCGCCCGGGAAAAAAATCTCGCTGTGTTTCTTTCTTCCTCAGCGACCGACCCCTGTTGACATAGACTATATTGCTCTAGGTATAGGCCAACCTAGTCTTCTCCCCGGCGTTTGTCAACCGTTTTGCCTGACCCGGCCTGCTCCTAACGCGATCTCTCTTTCGCCGGCGACAACGAACCTTTGCGGCGACCTTCCGGCTCTCGGGTGTTGTCCTGGCTTTCCTCAGCGTTAGGAGGAATGATGGTAAGATGCGCTTGAAGCTCGGAGACCTTCTGCCGGTCCCTATTTCGGGCCCGGACCCATGACCAGCAGGCCATGATTCGCTTCCTCAAAAATCGTATCGCTCGCGGCGCCACCCGAAGCCCGTCCTTGGCTCTCGGCAGCCTCGAATTCGAGCTAATGGAAATTCTCTGGTCCCATGGAGATAGCAGCGTCCGCGACGTTGTCCCCAAGCTCCGTCGTCCGCTCGCCTACACCACCGTAATGACCACGCTCGACCGGCTCTTCAAAAAAGGTCTTTTGGGCCGTCACAAGTCGGATCGTGCCTTCATCTATTCGCCGAGCTTTTCCCGCCAGCAATGGGAGCGCAGACGCGCGGGTAATTTAGTAGCTGGCTTCTTGTCTGGCCCCCACCCCTCCCGCGAACTTTTGCTTTCTTGCTTGCTCGATGCCGTTGGTGAACACGACGCCAAGCTCCTCGACACGCTCGAAAAGCGAATCCGCAGCCGCCGCAGAGAACTCTCCCGCCAGGGGCAGCCATGATTCTCCCCTATCTATTGCGGCTGCTGTGTCTCTGCTGCGCCTCCTTTTTTGTCGTGAACGTCGCCGCAGGCTTGCTCGTTTGCATCTCATCGAAATCCGCCATCCGCTTTGCCGAATCAAGAACGCCCATGCGAGCCGCCCGACTTCTACTGGGCTTGCGCCTGCTTCCTTTTGTGCTCGCCGTACTCTTCGTCCTGGAACTGTGCGTCCCTAGTTATCTCTGGCTCGAACCCACGGCCACTTCCGAAAGAGTCGGCCTGCTGTGTGGCGTCCTGGGACTTCTCGGCGCCGCGACTTGGCTTAACTCCCTCGCACGGACCGCTCAGTCCCTCTTCGCCTCCCTGCGCCACAATCGGATTTGCCGGTTAGCCGGCCAGGAAGCGCGCCTGCCCGGCGAATCTTCGCCGGTAGTGCTGGTTGAAAACGAAGCCCCTCTGCTCGCCATGGCAGGCCTGTTTCGTCCACGTCTGCTCATCTCGCGCAGCGTGCTTCAGAATCTTTCCGCCGAAGAGCTCGACGCGTCCTTAGCTCATGAACACGCTCACCGCGCTTCCCGCGACAACCTCAAACGCTTCCTCATTCAACTAGCTCCGGACATTTTTCCCTTCTTCCACCCGCTTCGAACGCTGGAGCGCACCTGGTCACGATTCGCAGAATGGGCCGCCGACGATCAAGCGACCGCGGGGGATTCCGGCCGTGCCGTTTCTCTCGCCGCCGCGCTCGTGCAAGTCGCACGCCTGGGTCGCGGTCCGCGCTTGCCTTTTCTCTCCACCTCTCTTCTAGCCTCGGACCGCGATTTCTCCGCCCGCGTCGATCGCTTGCTGGAAACAGTACCAGCCATTCCGGCTCCCGCGGCGCAACCCCAGCCCGCGCTTCGCACTGCGGGCGTCTTGCTAGTTGGCTGCCTGGCAGCTTTGCTCGCCACGCCTGCCACCCTGGCAGTCGTTCACGAACTCCTCGAACTTCTCCTCCATTAATTCATCTTTGGAGTTGCCGCAGCCCTCCACTGAATTTTCCTTCTCCTCCACGAGTACGTGTAAGGCCGGCTTTCCGAGGATGGCCGTTCTCCGCTCGCACACACGCTCTCTACGACCCGTGGTAGTAGTCTCTCGCCTCCAGTAGCCTAGTGCTCGCCATGAAGACTCTTTTCCGAGCAAAGCCACTGCGTGTCCTTTGGAACCTCGCATTCTTATCGCTCCTTCTGCTCCCGTCCGGATGGTGTGCGCAAAATCCTCGCGGCACGCTGCGCGGCAGTGTCCGAGACTCCAGCGGTGGCCGCATTCCCGGCGTGAAAATTGTTGTCCAGGCAGCCGAGTCTACAGTCCAGCGCGAAGCCACCAGCGATGATCGCGGCGAGTTTCGAATCGACGATCTGGTGCCCGGAACCTATCGCGTCGTCGCCAGCGCCAAAGGCTTTGCCGAAGCCAGTTCGGACGTCAAGGTCATCATCAGTTCCGTCCAGGAAATCGCCGTCACGTTGAAGCCGCAAAGTGTCGAGCAAACGATTGAGGTTCAAGGCCAGGCCTCTTCGATCACCACGCAAGCAATCGACGCGGCCAGCGCGGTGCATCAAACGGCCATTACCAGGCAGGATTTGGACACCATTCCTCTCGCCGCGCGCAGCTTCGCGAACATCGCCTATTTGGCTCCCGGAACTGAGCCCGTCGAGCCTTCCGACCCCACCAAAGCGCGCATCACGGCTGTTTCCACCGGCGGCAGCTCCGGTTTGAACAACGATCTTTCCGTGGACGGCGCCGACAATTCCGATGACTGGATCGGCGGTTTTCTCCAGAATTTTTCGCCAGAATCCATCCAGGAATTTGCCGTTCGAACAGCTCAAGAAGACGCCGACACCGGCCGCACTACCGCCGCTTCTTTCGTGATAACCACCAAGCACGGCACGAACCAATGGCACGGCGATGAAGCTTTCTACGAGCGCGCTGCTTCTCTCAACTCCCGTTTCCCAATTGAAAATCCTGCGCCCAATCCGAAGCAGCCGTTCTCGCGCCAGAATTATGTCGGCACACTCGGCGGACCCATCCTCCAGGACAGACTCTGGTTTTTCTCGTCATTCGAATTCGTTCACGAAAACGCCAGCATCGCCTACAGTCCGGCCAGTCAAACGCAATTCCATGCATTGTCCCGGCTCGCCGCCGAAGGATTGGTCACCGTTGGTCTAACCACGGTCACTTCCATTCCCGTCCCAGCGAGCATCCCGGTTCCGTTTCGCGACTACCTGGGCCTGGTTCGTCTCGACTGGGAGCAAAGCGCGCGTTCGCAGTGGTTTTTTCGCGTCGCCGCCGATAGTTACATCACTCACAACGCTCTCGTTCAGCAGGCTACGCTTTCTTCCACCGGCGCAACGACCCACAACAATTACGAGAATCTCGTCCTCAGCAACCAGTTTGCGTTCAATTCTGACTGGGCCGGTTCGTTCCTCCTGGGTTACAGCGGTTTGCATCTCACGCAATCGCGCAATTCCGATCTTGGTTTTGCACTGGCCTTTCCCTTCAGCTCCACTTCGGCAACAACTTCAGGATTCGAAACGTTCGGCGACAATCAATTCGTCACCGCTATCACAGCTTTTCCGGTCCTCCGCAACCAGGAAAAGTACCAGCTTCGCTATGACGTCAGCCACGTTTCCGGCCGGAAGGCTCCGCGCTTCGGAATTAATTTCATCCACGAACCGGTGATGAGCGGCGCGCTCACCGCCAACGCGGAAACTCTCGTCGCTTTCGTCCGCAACCCCGGTGACTACGCCGCGGATCCACAGCAATTCACGACCGATCTCACGGCATGCTCGGCCACCCCTTCGCCAAACGTCACCCCCGGCACCTCATGCACAAGCACTCCCGCGGGCGACGGCAGCTTTTCGCAAAATGTGCAGCGCCTCGGCCTCTACGCCGAGGATTCCTGGCGCGTCACGCGGAATCTGACCGTTAACTACGGCCTGCGCTACGACACTACATTCGGTCTTTTCATTGCTTCTGGCCATGACCAGAGCTTCAATCCTGCGCTCGCCGGCAGCGGCATCATCACCGGAATTCCTCACGATTACCGCAAAGCGTTTGCGCCGCGGTTGGGGATTGCCTACGGGCTCAGCTCTTCGAGAAACACGGTTCTTCGCGGCGGCGTCGGACTCTACTACAACGACCTCGCGCAGAACGGCTGGGTGGAAGCCTTCCATGCGGTGAACAATCTCAACATTCAGAACGCTTCGGGTCCCCCATCCTTGATTGATCCGAATTACCATACTCCCTACGCGTTCCACGTGACGGCGGGCATCGAGCACGCTTTCAGCGCCAACTGGATTCTGAGCGCGGACTGGACTCTTGAAACCGGCGTGCACGGCTATCGCCGCTACGATTATGCGAGCGGGATTTCCGTATTTCGAAGCGACAATCGCTCGAGCTATAAAGCGCTCGCGCTGCATTTGCAAGGGAATGTCGCGAAGCGCCTGAGTCTTGTCGCCAACTACACGCTGGCTTCCGCAAAAACATGGGGCTGCGTTTTGGGCGAACTATTCGATTACGTCAACGGCGTTTGCGATACCGCAAACCCGTTTGGTCGTGGCGATTACGGACCGTCCGGAGAGGACGTTCGCCATCGCGCAGTGCTCGCTGGAACTTTTCACGTGCCCGGCGGCTTCGAGCTCACGACTTTGATCCAAGCAGAAAGTGCCCGGCCTTTCGTTATCACTACGGCGGATAACAGCTCGCGAATTTCCGTGAACGGAGTGCCGACTTCGCTGGATGAATTTCGCGGGAGGCCTTACCTTCAGGCCGACCTGCGCGTCAGCCGTCCGTTCAAACTTCACGAAGACTGGAACGTCTCGCCGTTCATTGAATTTTTCAACCTCTTCAATCGCAACAATCCAGGCGCGAACTTCGTGACCAACGTTCAGGCCTTGCCGGTTCCAGCCTCGGAGGCAGCGTCGGGCAACGTGGCAGACACTTGCGCGAACGCGGGGTGCACTATTACGACGCCGGTGACCAGGCTCGGCCAGTTGACCATTCCCGCCGGCGGGCTTGGCGATTTCTTCGGTCCCGGTACTACCGTCGGTATTCCGTTTGCCGCCCAACTGGGCGTCCGGCTCACTTTTTAGCAGCCGCAAAAAAGCTAGCAACCAAAGCAAAGCATCGCGCGGCCGCCGAGCGCTTACAAGGATTCGCGAGTGCGCAGGCCGTGGATGCGCAGTTCGATCAAGTCATCAATGGTGGGGTCCTTGTATCCGTGCTCGCGGACTTCCTTGACGAAACTTGCGTCCACGCCGTGAATGCGCATGGCTACCAGTTGATCGGGTGAAATTTTTGGGTAGCCTGCGTCTTTCATGCTCTTTACAAATTCAGGGCTTACGCCGTGGATGCGGAACGCTACCAATTCGTCCGAGGAAACGTCTTTTGCAACTAACTGCTGGATCTGTTCGGTAAATTCGGGACTGACTCCATGAATGCGGAAGGCGATTAGTTGTTCGACGGGAAGATTCGGGCCTAGCAGCGAACTCATGGACTTGACGAATTCCGGGCTGGCACCGTGGATGCGCATGGCTACGAGATCGTCCGCCGTAACGTCTTTTGAGACCGTCTCGCGGACCTCGCGGACGAAATCAGGGGAGACGCCGTGGATGCGAAAGGCGACAAGCTCATCGACGGAAAATCTTTTTCCGAGCAGAGCGTTGATCTCTTTCGTGAACTCCGGGCTCACTCCATGAATGCGCATGGCGACGAGGTTATCGGGAGAGGGTTTTTCAGGAAGAAGATCGATCATGGATCGCGCGAATTCGGGGCTCACTCCGTGAATGCGAAAAGCCATGAGTTCATCGGTGCTGAGATGGCGATAGCCGATGTCGCTCATGTCCTTGACGAATTGACGCGAGACGTCATGAATCGCGAACGCAAAGAGCTGCTCCTCGGAGAGATCTGAATAGCCGAGCGATTTCATTCCCAGCACATATTCCGAGCTGGCCGCGAAGCTGAACTTGCCTTGGCCCTCGCCGTCGTGGAAGCGGCCGTCAAAATTCATGATTCCGGCATCGCGGCGCAGCTCGAAGTGGACCGCAGAGTCTTTGGCGCTGGCGAGGTTCGCGTCGAGGCCGTAGAAGTCACTGATTTTGTGCGTGTTACCCCACGTTTGATGATGGCCCCAGCGGGAACGCCGGACTTCGAGATCGAGGCATAAGGCCTGGTTTCCGCGCATGAATTTTGCCGACCATTCACCCTGGATCGGACCGTCGGCGACGCTGCGTGAAACGCGCGCGGTCAGAATTCCGGTCATGAAAACCGCTGCGGCGAGCCACATCGTGAATCTACGCATGGAGTTTACCTCTCGACCTGTGAAGACGTGCGAGCGGGCGATTTGTTCCATGCGGATTGCTGAGGACGGAGCCTCGCAGACCCCCTGGGGGATCGCAAGTGTGAGTAAGCGCTGGAAAGCAATTGCGTCGCTTGCCTTTCGCCGCCTGTATCTCCAACAACTCTTCCCGAATCAATGACTTCCGCACTCATTGGCAAAAACATCAAGGGTGCCCTTCGCCAGTCAAAATTCGCGTCGTACTTTTCTCGATTCTGGCCAACCCTCGCTTGCCAGCCGCCGACGTTCCCCCCCGCAATCGAGGGGTTTGCAGGAGTTGGCGGGATGCAGCGTATTACACCGAACCGACTGCCGCGCGACGGACATTTTTCGATGCCGGCAATGAAAACGTTGCGTTTGCCATGAGTCCGCCCGCGGCAGAGGATGAGACCACGACTGACGTCGGTGTAGGAGATAGGTCTCCGCGACGTGTCCGGCGGAGGTGCGTTTTGGACTACGTTCAGCCCACGGAGCTCTCCAGGGATGCGGCGAAGGCGGCATCCAGGAAGGCCGCCCTTTCCGTTCGCGATCTGCTGATTCGAAGTTTTCTGGCAGGAGGACTGCTGGCTTATGCCACTTCGCTGGTATTCATTGTGCTCTCGCAGAATGTAGCGCCGATTGTGGGAGCGATCCTTTTTCCAGTGGGGTTTGTAATTCTGGTTTTGCTGGGGCTGGAACTGGCGACGGGGAATTTTGCGCTGCTGCCGATGGGATGGGCGGCCGGGGAAGTCTCTTTGGGCAAAATGGCGCGGAATCTGGGCTGGGTTTATCTGGGGAATCTGGCGGGGAGCTTGTTTTATGGCGTGCTGTTCTATCTGGCAGTGACGAACTGCGGCAGCACGGGAATCGGGGCCATCGGCGAATTGATGAAAGCGGCGGCGCAGAAGAAAACCCTTGGGTATATGGCGCTGGGTCTCGGTGGATGGGAAACCGCATTTATCAAAGGAGTTTTGTGCAACTGGATGGTGACACTGGGTGCGGTTTTGGCGATGGCATCGCGCTCGACGGTCGGGAAAGTGGTGGCCATGTGGTTGCCGATCATGACGTTTTTTGCGCATGGGTATGAACACTCGATCGTGAACATGTTCTTGATTCCGACGGGGAAGTTGTTTGGCGCGCCGGTTTCGCTCTACCAATGGTGGGTGTGGAACCAGATTCCCGTGACGTTGGGCAACTTTGTATCCGGCGCTTTACTCACGGGGCTCGCGCTATACGCTACAAACACGCCGAAGAGGGCCGCGACGACGGAGATTTCTCCGGGGACGGCGGAGACTGCGGGAGTGGTGGCGGGACAAGTGGCCGAGGCCGACTGATGCGACTGGTGGCTGTGGAATCGAAAACTGGACTGACCGCGTTTCGGCCGCGAACTGTCGACCGGAGTGGCGTCGGCGAGCAGTTTTGGAAAAGTGGTCACGATGCAAAATTCTGAGAACGATTCCGTCACGACTGTGCGCGCAGATTTCAGCCAGAGCATCCGCGCCGCCAACGCCGTCGAAGGCTATAAGGCTTCGATGGATGGCGACGGTCTGCGCATTCTTCGGCGCTTGCCGCAGATCATCCAGCGAGGCGCGGAATTGCTGACACCGGCGGAAAAGGAATTGTTGAAGTGGGTGGGTGTTTTTTACCGCAGGCCGACGCCGGGTAAGTTCATGATGCGCATTCGGATGCCCAACGGTTTTGTGAGCAGTGGGCAACTGCGCACCCTAGCTGAGCTTTCGCGGCGGGTCGGCAACAGCGTGCTGGACATTACGACGCGGCAGCAAATCGAGTTGCGTGGATTCACGCTAGACAGCATTCCGGTAATTTGGGAAAAGCTAGCGGGCGTGGACTTGGGCTCGCTGCAGACGGGTATGGATAACGTCCGAAACATCAATGGCTGCGCGCTGGCCGGTTTGACGCCGCACGAATTGTTTGACGCGTCTCCCGTGGTGCAGGAGTTGGATCAGATCATTGTCGGAAGCCGGGGCAATCCGCAGTTCACGAACTTGCCGCGCAAGTTCAACATCACTGTGACTGGCTGCATGGACAACTGCACGCATAGCGAGTCGCAGGACATAGCTCTGATTCCGGCAAAGAAGGGTGGGCGAGCCGGGTTCAATGTGCTCGTCGGTGGAAAGATGGGCTCGGGAGGATTCACCATCGCTTCGCCGCTGAACGTGTTTGTGGAAATTTTCCAGGCTACGCGGATTGTACTGGAGCTGATCAAGATTCACCGCGATCACAGCCCGCGCGAGGCGCGCTCGAAATGCCGCTTCGCGTTCCTGATTGAAAAATGGGGAATTCGGAGATTGCGGGAGGAGCTTACGGCGCGGGTGGGGCAGGAGCTGGCATTTCAGGGAAGAGATATGCGGGGTTCGACTCATGCTGACCACATCGGACGGAGCTCGCAAAAACAGGGTGGCCTGTTGGCCGTGGGGCTTTGCGTGCCAACAGGGAGAGTGAAGCCTGAGCAACTGGAAGAGTTGGCGCGTCTCGCCGACGTGTATGGCCGCGGCGAGATTCGCCTGACAACCGGGCAGAATGCAATTATTCCCAATGTGCCTGCCGAGCGCGTGACCAAGCTGTACGGTGAAGCTTTGCTTAAGGAATTTTCGCCTCGGCCGTCTCCCTTTGTGCGAGGACTGGTCGCTTGCGTGGGAACTGATTATTGCAATTTAGCTTTGATCGAGACAAAGAGCCGCGCGGTTATGCTCTCCGAGGCTCTCCATGAAAAGATGGGTGCGGGAGGGAATCCGCTGACGATTCATTGGTCTGGGTGTCCGGCTGGTTGTGGGAACCATGAAGCGGCGGACATCGGTTTGCGCGGGTTTAAGACAAGAATCGACGGAAAGATTGTCGATGCGGTAGCGGTATATGTGGGTGGCCGGACGGGGCCTTACGCCGTAGCGGGGAAGGAGATTTTGGCAACCGTTCCATGTGATGAAGCGTTTCCGGAGGTGATGGCAAATCTCGTCGAGTCGTACCGACGGGAAAACGAACCTGGGGAGCAAAAGAGTTTAGCGGATCCGTTCTTCACGGCCGCAGCCACGGTGGGACTGGCTTCCTGGCGGAGTTCTGTCCCGTACCAGGCTTCCGTCGGTGCAGATTGAAAACGAATTGCCCTTAGTGTCCCACGGAAATCCAACGCTCCGAATTCTGCTCCATTCGAGATATAGTCAGCCAGCGGAGCACTGGGAATGCCTGTCACGAATTTTCACGGATTGATCGTCCTGACACTGGAGAGCCGGCGAGGCCAGGAAATGAGCCGGCTGATCGAAACGTACGGCGGCAAGCCGGTGCATGCGCCGGCCATGCGCGAGGTACCCCTCTCTTCAAATCCCGAGGCGTTGAAATTTGCTGAAGCGTTATTCGAAGGAAAATTCGACGCGGTGGTGTTCCTGACAGGAGTCGGAGCGCGCGCGCTTTCGAATGTCGTGGAAGGCGTGCATCCGACTGAGAAGTTTTTCGAGGCATTGAGAGGGGTTTCTGTAATCGCGCGCGGACCGAAGCCGGTCGCTGTCCTGCGCGAATGGAAAGTGCCGGTGGCGCTCGCCGCGCCGGAGCCAAATACGTGGCGTGAAGTGCTCGAAGCGATTGACGACAACAAACTGGATTTGCGTGGCAAACAGGTTGCTGTACAGGAGTACGGTGTTTCCAACCTCGAGTTGCTTGAAGGATTGCGCGAGAGGGGGGCTGCTGTTACCGCTGTGCCAGTCTACCAATGGGAATTGCCGCAGGATACGGCGCCGCTGCGGACGGCGGTGGCGGAAGTAATCGCGAGGCGGATCGACGTGGCGCTGTTTACCACCAGCGTGCAGATTCATCATCTTTTCCAGATTGCCGAACAAGACGGGCAGAAAGGTGCACTAAAAGCGGGCATGGAACACATCGTGAAGGCCTCGATCGGGCCGACGACTTCGGAAACTCTGCGCTCTTACGGATTGGCAGTCGATCTGGAGGCTTCTCACCCGAAGATGGGATTTCTCGTGAAGGAAGCAGCGGAACAGTCGGAAGCATTGTTTCAGAAGATGCAATCGCGTTTCCAGTGATTTAGCTTGAGGGGTACTTACAAGGCGAGCATCGAATCGTCGTTTGGCGAGCCGTCCTGTTTTCTCGCGAGTGCGGTAAATTCCGTTGGGAGCCTTCTCTGCTTCCCTTTCTAGAGTTGAACATTGCCCTCGAGCCCGGGAACTCATCTACCGTCGTGCCAACAAACCATACGCTCGGCGAGCAGGGCGATTGCTTCACGGTGGTTCGGGAGAAATGTCGTCGAGAACGTAATAGCCGGGATTGGCGGACTCAGGAGTGCTTGGCGATTTGGCTTTGGTATTGCGTGGGGGTGTAGCCGACCATGGATTTGAAGTCGTTGATGAGATGGGCTTGGTCGAAGTAACCGAGGTCGAGGGCGAGTTGCGCCCAATTGGGTTGCGTGCGGGGGTCGAACTTTTCTATTAGTTCGTGGAGGCGATAACGGCGGATGACCCATTTGGGGCCGGCGCCGACATACTCGTTGAAGAGGCGTTCGAGGGAACGCTTGCCGATACCTGTGCAGGTGGCTAGATCGTCTACGGTTTTGATGGTGGGTTCGGCGAGGATGCGGGCGACTAGTTGACCGGCTAACGCGATGGTGTCGTCGGGTTCGGGGATGCGGGCGCGGAAGAAGGTGTTGGCGGCGGACACCTTTTCGGATGCTCGTCTCGACGAGGCCAGGATCGTCGTTAGGGCGTCGATGGCTTTGCCGAAGATGCGGTTTGCGGGGACGGTGCTGTCGGCTAGCGAGGAGACGGAGGATTTTAGGAACGGGCGAAAACCTCCTGGCTTGAATTTGATTCCGAAGACTTGGCAGCGGCCCTCTAGCAAGCGCGAGAATTTGCGGGTTTGGATGCCGGAGACTACCGAGCTGTCCTTTTCAAATACGACGTGAATATTGGGATGTGGCAGGGTCTCGGCTATGTGGGGGGCTAGCCCACGAAGATCCCAGGTGATCATCCAGTAGTGAGCGATCCAGTAGGCTAAATCGGGGGGCGGACTGCGCCGGGCGTGACCTAGCTTGCCGGCTGGGAGTGGTCGGCGGAGGATGCCTCGGGCTCGGCCCACTTCGGAGTCGAAGACTTCCTCGATTTGGGCGGGGCTCGGCTGTCGCGTTTTTCCAATCATGGCCACCAGTGTAACGGTAATTTGTGGTGGAGACGACCAGCGGACTGGCTGGCAGGTTCTAAGTCCGGAGAAAAGGGAGCGGTCATGACTATCGAGGCGAACGGGACATTTGAGGTGAAGGTGAATGTCGAGAAGACGGACAACAAGGAGGCGGAGAGCGCGAGGCTTGGGAGAATGTCGCTCGAGAAACGGTTCCAGGGAGAGCTGGAGGCAACGAGTGCGGGGCAGATGCTGAGCGTGGGCACGGAGGTTGCGGGGTCGGCCGGGTATGTGGCGATGGAGCGTGTGAATGGAACGCTGCATGGGCGCACGGGGTCATTCGCGCTGCAACACAGTGGCACGATGACGCGGGGTGAACCGCACCTTAGCGTTACGGTGGTGCCGGACTCGGGGACGGGGCAGTTGGTGGGGATTGCGGGAAGGATGACGATCAAGATCGTGGACGGGAAACATTTTTATGAATTTCGGTACACGCTGTCCGAGACACCTTGAGAATTCGGCTTATCGAAAAATTTTGCGGGTCGCCAGCGGAGGATGGCGCGGGAATTGGCTTTGTCGTGACAACGGCGGTCGCTCGTAGAAAAGAAGGCCCGATTTGTGGTCAGGCCTCCGGTTTTCTCGAGTTTCGTCGAGGCGGCTATCTTGTGGAGGCGGCGAGGGCTTTGCCTCGGCCGAGTTCGGGGACGACGCCGAGCTGCTGCATGAGGCTCAAAGCGTCCCAGTTGACGTAGCCTTCGAACATTTTGCCGTTCGTAAAGCGGGCAATGCTTAGGCCGGTGATGTTGAATTGTTTGCCGGTTGGGGCAATGCCGTTGAGTTCGCCCTTATGGGTGCCGCGGCAAGACCAGCGAGCGACTACGGTTTCGCCTTCGGCAAGGAGGTCCTCGATCGTGAAACGAATGTCGGGGAAGGCATGGCGGTAAAGAGTCACTCTCTTCTTCTCACTCTCGGGACCTCGGCCGACATCGGGCGTAGAACTGTCGTGGTGATGGTACGTAGGTGCGAAGAGCTCGTCTGCCACAGCCACATGGCCTTTGTTCCAAACTTCTTCGAATAGACGACGGACGTTAGTTTTGTTTTGTTCAGACATGTGAATCTCCTTTTTGGAAAACGCGGACTTCCGACTCGCATGTAGCGAGTTGAGCTTGAGAGGTCTGGCCTGAAACCGCTGGCGTCTGGGTGTCGAAACCTGTACGTCGAACAGGAGGTAGGGCCCCGCGCGAGGGAATAAAAAGAACCTAGTAGGTTCTGCCCGGTTGGCGCTCGATGCGGAGCTTGTCCTTCAAAGAAACCGTAAAATGGACTCTAGAAGCGGGGGTCTCGCCTCAAACAGCGAAACCTCGAAGTCATACTGTTCTTTGAGAGGACCTGTGTCAAGGATATTCGAAAGATTCTTCTGCCGAAAAGGAATGATAATCCGTCGGAGGGAACGAATTGAGTAGATTGTTGCGCTGACGGTTTTACCCGCTGCAGTATTTCGATCGCGATGCCAGTGCCCGGAGCGGATATAAATGTGGCCGGACGCACAGAGCCTCTTGTGGCGATCGAGAGTTTCCAGACATCGTCGGTGATTTCCTAGATGCAAAGGTTGACGTTGCCTTTTTCGGGGCCGGCGTCGAAGTTCATATTGGGTGGGGGTTTGTGGAGGCGTCGAGATCGAGTGTGCCTTCGTACTGTGTGCCCATGCTGAGGCCGTTGAAGCGCTTTCGCTGGACCACCATGCGGGCGTTGGCGAACATGGCCGCAGGCATTTCATGACCTTCCAGGGCTAGAGACTTGCTGGACCACGAGCCTTGGAGCAGGTCGATGTCTTGGGGCATGTTTCGCTCCGTAGTGCGATTTTAGCGGCTGGTCGCGAGGCAGGCGAGATTCTAACAATTCAAATGCGCGCTGCGGAAGCGCGGCAATGGAGAGCGTCCTTCCGGACTGCCCCGATCCGGGAAAACTAAGGTAGAAGGTTTTGGATAGGGAGAAGGCGGTGTAGTACGCTTTCGGCGCCTGTAGGGGAGCGAGATGAGATTCAATATGCGAATGATGCGAATGGTATTGAGTGCAGTGATGTGCGCGGCGCCATTTGCGTTGTCGGCTCGCGCGATTCCCGCGCTTTGGCCGCAAGCGGCTGGCGGAAAATTTGAGGTGTCGTTTCCGGCTTCGACGCATGCGGGAGCGATCACTGGACGCGTGTTTGTCGTTGTCAGCACGAAGGACAAGCCGGAACCTCGCCTGCAGGCGGGAAGCTTTGGAGACTCTGGGCCGTTTTTCGGGGTTGACGTGAATGCTTTGGCGCCGGAGCAGCCTGCGGTTATTGATGCGAGCACTCCGGGATCGCCGCCGCGGAGTTTGCGCGAAATTCCTACGGGGGAATATTACGTGCAGGCGCTGGTGAACATTTATACGGAGTTTCATCGGGCGGACGGGCATATCGTTTGGTTGCACATGGACCAGTGGGAAGGGCAGCATTTTAACCGTTCGCCGGGAAATCTTTATAGCGAAGTGCAGAAAGTGCATTTGGATCCGGCGGCGGGGTATGACATCAAGCTCAGCTTGACGAAGGAGATTCCTGCGGTCGAGGTGCCTCGGGACACGGCGTGGGTGAAGCACATCAAGATTCAGAGCGAGATGTTGACGAAGTTTTGGGGGCATCCGATGTACATCGGGGCGATCGTGCTTTTGCCGAAGGGCTATGACGAACATCCCAACGCGCGCTATCCGGTGGTCTATGAGCAGAGCCACTTCAGTCTTCGAGCGCCGTTTGGATTCAACGCGGAGGATGTGGCGGTCAGTCCCGAGATGCGAGCAAGACTGACCGATCTCAACCGCGAGTCGGGCTTCGAGTTTTATCAGTCGTGGAATTCGGACGAGTTTCCACGCCTGATGGGGGTCACCTTCCAGCATCCGACGCCGTACTACGATGATTCCTATGCGGTGAACTCGGTGAACAACGGGCCTTACGGAGACGCGCTGGTAAAGGAGATGATTCCATATCTCGAGGCGCATTTCCGGATGCTGGCGAAACCTTATGCGCGCGTGTTGACGGGCGGGTCGACGGGCGGATGGGAGTCGCTCGGCGTGCAGGTGTTTTATCCGGACTTTTTCGGAGGGACTTGGGCGCTTTATCCGGACTCGATTGATTTTCGGCGGTACGGATCGGTGAACGCGTATGAAGACGAGAATGCGTTTTTTGAACCGGGACATACTTGGGCAGAGGTGCCGCGCTATATCATGCGGACTTCGGAGGGGCAGCCGGAGATTACCATCGAGGCGTTCAGCCGAATGGAAGATGTTTTGGGGAGCCACGGGCGCTCGGGAGAACAGATTGATATTTGGGACGCGGCGTATGGGCCGATTGGCGACGATGGGTATCCGAAGCCGTTGTGGGACAAGAAGACCGGCAAGATCGATCACCGCGTGGCGCTGTACATGCGCGACCACGGGTACGACTTGAGCTACAACCTGCGGACGCATTGGGCCGCGCTCGGTCCCCAGCTGCGGGGGAAGATTCACGTGTACGTCGGAGACATGGACAATTTTTATTTGAACTTGGCGGTGTATCAGCTCGAAGACGCGTTGAAAGCGGTGAAAGACCCGCCTTGCGATTGCGATTTTCAATATGGGAGGCCGATGAAGGGTCATGGCTGGCAGCCGACTACGACGGCAAATTTGCTGAAGTGGATGGCGGAGCACATTGCCAAGAATGCGCCGGCAGGAGAGAAGACGGCGGATTGGCACTATTGAGATTGCCGACGTGGGAAGCAGTTCGCGCTGCGCTCGGAAGGACCTTCCAATTCTTGCTGGTCGGCCGATGGCGTGATGGAGCGTTCGACGCTAGCGTTGGTGCGCTGGGCTGCTTGGGCCTGCTATTCTGGAGGGGCCAGTTTTGAGGCATAGGTATGGGCCATGTTTGAAAACTTAACAGAGAAGCTGCAACGGACATTTAAGAATTTGCGCGGGCAGGGGAAGCTCACGGACGAGCACCTAGACGTGGCGCTGGGGGAGATTCGCGAGGCGCTGCTGGAAGGCGACGTGAACGTTGGCGTGGCTGACGAATTGCTCGCGAATATTCGCAGGCAGGCGCTGGGCAGCGAGGTGATGCTACAACTGTCGCCGGATCAGCAAGTCGTTAAAGTGGTGCGTGACGAGTTGTCGGCGATGCTCGGGAAGCACGCCAAGCCGCTGTTTGCTTCGCGGCCGCCTTCGGTGTGGATGATTGTGGGCTTGCAGGGGTCTGGTAAGACAACCACGACGGGCAAATTGGCGAAATGGCTGGTGCAGCATGGGCACCGGCCGCTGGTCGTTTCGACCGACGTTTACCGGCCTGCGGCGCGCGAGCAGCTTCGGCAAGTGGCGAAGGCTGTAGGGACAGCGCTGTGGCCAGGGGCGGGGACGGACAAGCCGCTGGAAATTGTTAAGGGAGCGATCCGGGAAGCGAAACTTTCGGCGAGTGACGTGATTTTGGTGGATACAGCCGGGCGTTTGCACATCGACGACGATTTGATGAACGAATTGAGCATGCTGAAGAAAGAGCTGCAGCCGAGCGAAATTCTGTTCATCGCGGACGCCATGCTCGGGCAAGACGCGGTGCGATCGGCGGGAGAGTTTCACAAGCGGCTCGGGCTGACCGGCGTAATCCTGACGAAGCTCGATGGTGATGCGCGCGGCGGGGCGGCGCTTTCGATTGGGAAAGTTACGGGAGCGCCCGTGAAGTTTGTGGGGCTCGGCGAAAAATACGACGCGCTGGAAGGATTTTATCCCGAGCGCATCGTTTCGCGCGTTCTGGGTATGGGCGACATCATGTCGCTCATCGAGCGAGCGGAGCAGACGGTCGACAAGAAGGCTGCCGCCGCACTCGAGCGCAAGCTGCGCAAAGAGGGATTCACGCTGGAAGACTTCCGCGACCAACTGAAACAGATTCGCAAAATGGGGCCGCTCGAGCAGCTTGTGGACATGCTGCCGAAGATGGGGCCGTTCGAGAACTTGCCGAAGGACGCGAAAGTCGATGAGGGGAAGCTGAAGCAGGTCGAAGCGATTATTAACTCAATGACGAATCAGGAGCGGCAGGACCACAACATTATTGATGGGAAGCGGCGGAAGCGAATTGCGAAAGGCAGCGGAACGACTGTGCAGGATGTGAATCAGGTGTTGAAGCAGTACCTGCAGATGCGCACGATGATGAAGCAGTACGGCGCGATGGCTGCGCGGGCGAAGATCAAGGGATTGGGGAAACTCGCGGGATTGTCTTGACGCGTGGGTTTATTCTTTCGGCTTTAAATTCAAATAGAGATCAGCAGTTTCGATGGCGAGCGTTTCTGGATCGAGATCGGTGCGATTCGCGAGGATGATGATCGTCAGATAGTCGGCGGTTAAGCGTTCGATGATGGTGCGGAAGCCCATGGTGCTTCCGGTGTGCCACATGCGTGGGTGTCCCTGGTAAGGATCGAGGAACCAGCCGAAGCCGTAGGAGACGGGCCTGCCGGGATAGAGGTTGTCGTCGTGGGCTTCGACGGGCCAAAGAGTGGGCTGGCCATTCGCTAGTCTTCGAGGGACCAGCGCAGGCTTCATTTCCTCGGCGCTGAGTAGAGTGTGATTTCGCAGCGCGTCGTCCCACTTGGCGAGATCTTCGAGATTGGAATAGATGCCGCCGTCGCCGAGAGTCGCAGATGTGGGGCTTTGATCGGTTTCCTGGAACAAGGGCGTCTCTGGTCCGTGACCGGATAGGGCTTGGGAATGCCCGAAGGCGCGATTGGCGACTTCGTTTTTTCCTTTTTGATAGACGATGGTGTGATCCAGGCGAAGCGGCGCGAAGATACGCGCACGGAGAAAATCGCCGTAGGATTGCCCTGACGCCTTGGCGACCACCAGACCGAGTACGACGTAGCCCGAATTGCTGTAAGACCAGCTGGTGCCGGGAGGAAATTTGCCTTGGCTTTCCGCTTCTAACATGCTGAGGACTTCCGCGTCATGAATCTGGCGCTCCGGTGTCCAGATCCGCGAATTCCGGGAGGTTTCGGCGGCGGCCATGAGGTCTTCGTAATCTGGCAGGCCGCCGGTGTGATTGAGGAGATTTCGAATGGTTATGGTTTTACCGTAGGCCGGGAAGTCCGGAAATATCTCCACGAGCGTTTCGTCGTAGCGCAGCTTTTTGTCGTGGACCAGCAGCATGATGGCCATGGCGGTAAACTGTTTGGTGAAAGAGGCCAGGCGGAAGTTGGTGGACGGGTCGATTTTCGTGTTCGTTCGCAAATCGCGGACGCCGTATCCTTTTCGAAACAATATGCGTCCATTCTTTTGGACTAGCACCGCCAGCCCGGGGGCGTCTTCTTGGGTGACGGCGGAGAAAATCGCGTCGACCTGTTTCTCTGTGGGTAAGGCTGGGGCTTGCGCGTTGGTTTCGAGAGCGGGTGAGAAAAGTGCTACAGAAAAAAGGATGTGCACTAGCTTCATCAAGTGTCCTCGAGACGCCCCCGCAGAATAGCATTCCCTCGGCGCATTCATGTGCCCGTAACACGTCTGCGCTATCTCTTTTGGTCTCCCGAGAAGGCTTATGACACGCTCTACCCTTGACGATCCGCGTTTCTATCTCAACCGGCACCTGGAGTGGCTGGAGTTTAACCGGCGTGTGCTAGAGGAGGCGCGGGACATTGGGAACCCGCTGCTGGAGCGCGTGAAATTTCTGGCGATTACGGCGAACAATCTCGACGAATTCGTCGAGGTGCGCGTGGCCAGTTTTCTGCAGTGGATCGAGCACGGATCGCGCGAGATAGGCACTGACGGGTTAACCGCGGCCGAGGAGCTGGAGAAAGTGTCGGCGGCCATGCACGTGATGGTGCGCGACCAGTATAAATGCTGGAACGATGAGCTGCTTCCCGCGCTGGCCAAGGCGGGGATTCGTGTCCTGCCGGCAAGCGAGCTGGAAGGAAAAGCGGCGCGCGCGGCAAAGACCTTTTACGAGCGGAGCGTGTCTCCCATGTTGACGCCGGTTACGGTTGACCCTTCGCATCCGTTTCCGCACGTTTTGAACAAGGCGTTGTGCATTGCATTTCTTTTGCGGCGGCGAAGCGGGAACGGGAAAGCGTATTTCGGGGTGCTTACTGTGCCCCGCGCACTGCCGCGGCTTCTGCGCGTGCCTGCGCCGGATGGCGGCATTCATTACGTGGCGCTGCAGGAGATCGTTTCTGCGCACGCGGCGAAGCTTTATCGCGGATACGAGATTCTTGCTTCGGCGCCATTCCGGATCACGCGGAACAGCAATCTTTATCTGGAAGAAGAAGAGGCGCGGAGCTTGCTTGACGCGGTCGATTCGCAGGTTTCGCAGCGGCGCAAGGGCGATGCGGTGCGTCTGGAGATTGCTGCAGACGCGCACCCGGACATTATCAGCCGGCTGGTAGGGACGTTCGAGTTGGATGAATCGCTGGTCTTTCGCGCGCAAGGGCCGGTGAATTTGCAGCGGCTTTTTCACCTTTATGAGCAGACGCCGCGGCCGGATCTGAAGTATCGGCCGTTCGCGCCGCGGCAGGTGCGCGTGGGGCACGACGCCGATTCGATGTTTGAAGCGCTTCGCCGACAGGGCTATTTGCTGCACCATCCTTACGATTGCTACGACACGGTCGTGAAGTTTCTCGAAACCGCGGCGCACGATCCGCGCGTGCTGTCCATCAAGCAGACGCTTTACCGAACGAATTCGGATTCGCCGATCGCGCGCGCCCTGCTGGACGCCGCCGGGAAAAAAGAAGTGACGGTGGTGGTGGAATTAAAGGCCAGCTTCGATGAAGCGACCAATATCCGCTGGGCGCGAAGCTTCGAGGACGCAGGCGTGCAGGTTTTTCATGGGCTAGTGGGACTGAAGACGCACGCCAAGCTTATGCTGATCGTGCGGAACGATCCGGACGGGAAGATTCGCCGCTATGCGCATCTTGGCACCGGGAACTACAATCCATCGACCGCGCGGTATTACAGCGATCTGAGCCTGCTCACGAACGATCAGGCGATCACTTCCGCGGTGCACGACGTTTTCAATTATTTGACCGCTTATGCGGAACAGCCGAATTACAAGCCGCTGCTGCTCGCTCCGCACGACATGGCCAAGACGTCGATGGCCTTAATTGACCGGGAGTCGCGCCATGCGCGGCGCGGGCGCCCCGCGCGAATCATCGCCAAGATTAACGCGGTTATCGATCCGCCCGTCATTCAAGCGCTATACCGTGCTTCGCGCGCGGGCGTGAAGATTGATCTGATCGTGCGCGGCCAGTGCGCGCTGGTGCCGGAACTCCGCGGTGTCAGCAGCCGGATTCGCGTGCGCAGTATCGTTGGAAGGTTTTTGGAGCACAGCAGAATTTTCTATTTCGAAAACGGAGGGAAACCGGATATCTATCTGGGAAGCGCGGACTGGATGCCCAGGAACCTATACGAACGTGTGGAAGTGTTGTTTCCGCTGAAAGACCCGCAGCATTGCGAGCGCGTCTGCAACGAGATTCTTTCCTCCTATTTGGCGGACACGCGCAAGGCGCGCATTCTTGGATCGGATGGCGCGTATTCGCGGCCGCGCGCGGTGCGCAACGGCCACGGATTTTCCGCGCAAGAACATTTTATGCGGCTGGCCGGCGGCGATGGTCATCCTCTGCACATTCCCGCGCTGCGAAACCAAGGTGTCGTTTATACTCCTAGCACGATGATTGCCCCGCCTGTGGGTGCCCCCGAAGAGGAAAGCTCGCTGGACTCGTCGAATGCAACCGTATGATCTGATCGTTATCGGCTCCGGACCGGGCGGCCAACGCGCCGCCATCCAGGGAGCGAAAGCCGGAAAGCGCGTCGCGGTCGTCGAAAAACAGGCCGCCATCGGCGGGGTGTGCATCAATACCGGAACAATTCCCAGCAAGACCATGCGCGAAGCGGTGCTGCACCTGTCCGGGTTTTACTCGAAGAGTTTTTACGGGTCGAATTACAACGTCAAAGAGAATGTGACGATGGCGGATTTGAATTTCCGCGTGCAGCGCGTGATCGAAAATGAAGTGGCGGTGACCCAGGACCAGCTCAAGCGCAACGGCGTGGACGTGATCCACGGGTGTGGCAAGTTCATCGATGCGCATCACCTCCGGGTGGCGAACGGCAACGGTTACGTGGACCTGGAAGGGCAGTACTTCGTGGTCGCCACTGGAACGAAGCCTGCGATCAATTCGAAAGTGCCCATCAATGGGCGGAACATCATTAGCAGCGACCAAATCCTGACGATGCCGCAGATTCCCAGGACGCTGATTGTGGTGGGTGGCGGGGTGATCGGGGTTGAGTACGCGTGCATGTTCGCAACGCTTGGCGTGCGCGTGATCATCGTGGAAAAGCGGCCACGGCTGCTGGAATTTGCTGATACGGAAATGGTCGAGGCGCTGACTTACCACATGCGCGATCATCGAGCCACACTGCGGCTTAACGAAGAAGTCGAGAGCGTGGAGGAAACGCCGGAAGGGAAAGTGGCGGCGAATCTGGTCAGCAAAAAACGAATCAACGGCGACGCTTTACTGTATGCGATTGGCCGGCAGGGCAATGTGGACAAGCTGGACCTCGCTGCCGCCGGCATCGAATCGGACGACCGCGGGCGCATTAAAGTCGACGCCGATTACCGCACCACGCAAGCGCACATTTTTGCGGTGGGAGACGTCATAGGATTCCCAAGCCTGGCGTCGGTCTCGATGGAGCAGGGGCGCATTGCGGCGGCCCGGGCGTTCGGGCTTCAGGTGCAGACCGATCCCGCGAGTTATCCATACGGGATCTATACCATTCCGCAGATTTCCTTTATAGGAAAGACGGAAGAGCAGCTTACCGACGCAGACGTTCCGTATGAAGTCGGCGTAGCGTATTATCGCGAGATCGCGCGCGGGCAAATCTCCGGCCACACCGATGGCCGTCTGAAGCTGCTCTTTCACCGGGAGACGCTCGAGCTGCTCGGCGTACATATTTTTGGCGAAGACGCGGCGGAGCTGTTACATATCGGGCAGGCGGTCTTCAAGCTGAAGGGCAAGATCACGTACTTTATCAATACCGTCTTCAACTATCCGACGCTCGCCGAATGCTATAAAACAGCGGCGTTTAACGGACTGAACCGCCTTGGCTGAGCGGTCTCACTCTGCGCGATGATTCTCACAATGCTCCCAACCAGGTAACGGGAAAATAGCCCGAGAGCGCGTTGGCTAACTTAGGCACTATGAGCTTGATTTGGCTTTCCGTCCAGCCGCGAAGCAGCGATACAGCCTCTTGTTTATATGGCTCCTGTGCGTCAGGCAGCACCATTTCGTCGCGAGGCCGGCATCGCTCACGATAGTCTTCAACGGTTGCGGTCCTCACGCAACATCTCTTCGGCCCGAGGAAAATGGGCCTCGACCGGGAGATGACGTCGCCCTCAATTTCTTCAACATCGTCCGGAGACAATAGAGGCGCGGGTTCGTACCCTGCGGTTGTCAAGCCCAGCCTTGGCGATACTCTCGGCGCAGGAAGTCGTTGGCTTCGGCGACGTTGGTGACGCGCATGTTTCGGCCGTCGTAGTTGATCTTTTTTCCGGCGCGAAGCGCGACGACGCCGAGGAGCATGACTTCGGTCAGCTGCGCGGCATATTCGAACGGGCAGGAAGTTTCCGTTTTGCCTTTGGCGGCATTCACCCAGTTCATTTCGTGGTCTTCGTTTTCGATGCGCGGCAGCTTTTGCTGCGGCTTGCCGTAGGAATCGTGGAGTGACTTGGGCAGCAGGCGAGGCATCAATCCGTAAGTATCGTGGAGCAGTTTGCCTTTGCTTCCGATCAGCAGGGCGCCGCCGCCTTTGTTTAAATCTTCCTCGCCCAGCTCTTCGGGCTTGTTGGGCATGAGGCCGCCGTCGTACCACGTCAACTTGACGGGTGGCATAGAGCCACGGGCGGGAAATTCGTAAAACGTCTGCGTGGCGTGCGGATAGGAGGCGCCGTTGAACGGTGTCGAGACCGTCTCGACCGTCGACGGCAGGCCGAGATTGAGCGCCCACATCGAGTGGTCAATCAAATGGGCGCCCATGTCGCCGATGGCGCCGACGCCCCAATCCGACCAGCCGCGCCAGTTGAAGGGATGGTAGATGGGGTGATAGTCCACATGCGGAGCGACCCCGAGAAAAAGATTCCACGACAATTTATCTGGAACGGGGTAATCGCCAGCCATAGCGGCAGCGAGGCGGGCGTTGACGCCTGGACCGTTCCAGCGAAGCGTGTCGGCTGGCTCCTTGAGAGCCTCGGGGCGGGGCACGCCCTGCGGCCAGAAGCCGAGTGGACGATTGGTCCAGATGTGGACCTCGCGCACGTCGCCGATGGCACCGGCTTGAATGTATTCGACGGTGGTGCGAGCGTCGTTGAGAGAATGACCCTGATTGCCCATTTGCGTGGCGACTTTGGTTTCCCGGGCGCGGCGGGCGAGCTGGCGGGCTTCATCGATGGACCAAGTGAGCGGCTTTTGTACGTAGACGTGTTTGCCGAGTGCCATGGCAGCGAGGGCGATCGGAGCGTGCATGTGGTCGGAGGTGGCGACCAGGACGGCGTCGATGTCCGTTTGCTTCTCGAGCATCTCGCGAAAGTCCTGATAACGCTTGGCTCTCGGCCAATGCTCGTTCTTGAGGCGGATCATGCCGGCAAGGCGGGCCTTGGCTTTGACGCGATCGAACTCAACCGGGGGCTGGCCGGGGGTGGACTGCGCATCAGGTTGGTCGAGGCGTTTTTGCAGGTTCGGGATTTCTGTGTCGAGGCGGTCAAACGCCTTGCCGGCATAGCCCCAGTCGACGTCGCAGAGGGCTACGATGTTCTGGCTGGCGAGATTGATCAAATTGGCGCGGCCCATGCCGCCAACGCCAGCGCCGGCGATGTTGAGCATATCGCTCGGAGGAGTAAAGCCGCGTCCCAGCACGTGCCGGGGGACGATGGTCATCGCGGCCCCGCCAGTAGCAACGCTCCTCAGGAATTTGCGGCGTGACATGTCACTCTTCTTGCTCATGGGCTGCTCCCTTTCGACTCCGGGCATTATCGCGCTGTCGGCCGTACATTGCGATTGTTAAGTTCGCGGAGCGTTCCCCAAGGCGAGCTCGGACTCAGAAGGTCGAGGGGTATAGGCCAGCCGGGTAGCGGGCTACTTTAGTGAGAGTAGCCCACTATCGCCAGCCGAAGCACAGCCGAAGCCCATTGCCGCAAGCTGCCTGGACAGGCTAAGATATCTGTGGAGGCGTCCGTTAGTGCTAACTATTCGTTTATCCAGGATTGGCAAGAAGAAGAAGCCGTTCTACCGCGTGGTGGTGATTGAAAGCAGCAAGCCGCGGGACGGGCGCGTTGTGGAATTGGTGGGAACGTACGATCCGTTGAAGAAGCCCGCGGAAGTCAAGCTCAACGCCGAACGCATCAAGCATTGGCTCGGAGTCGGTGCGCAACCTAGCGACACCGTTCGTAGCTTCATCGACCAACAGAAGATCGCGTAATCCTCCGAAGTCCCTATCTCTTGCGCGTTCCCGATTGGACCGGGGCGCGTTTTCCACGTCCCAGGGAAAGATTGAGCACGTGGGGGTGAAGGATGAAAGAGCTGGTAGAAGCCATCGCCAAATCGCTGGTGGACCATCCCGAAGAAGTGCAGGTTAAGTCCGTCGACGGCTCACAGGTAACGGTGCTTGAGCTCCGGGTGCATCCGGAAGATCTGGGCAAGGTGATTGGGCGGCAGGGGCGTACGGCCAAAGCGGTACGGACGCTTCTCGGCGCCGCCGGTATGAAGTTGAAGAAGCGCTATACCTTAGAGATATTGGAAGATTGAGCCCCGAAACCCAGCGTTGGGTGATGGTCGCGCGGATTCTCCGGCCCCGTGGCAACAAGGGGGAAGTGGCTGCTGAGCTCCTCACGGATTTTCCCGAACGGCTCACACAATTGACCGAAATTTTTCTACGTGCGAGCGGCGCCGCCGCGCCGGCAGAGCCGCGTCTTACCCCGCTCAAGGCTTGCTGGCTCAGCCAGAACCACAAGGGACAGGCGGTGTTTCATTTTGAAGGATGCCATTCGATCTCGGAGGCGGAGAAGTTTCGCGGGCTGGAGGTACTGCTACCGATTGAAAAGCGCATGACGCTCTCCGCAGGACAATATTTTGTGGATGATCTCATGGGATGTCTGGTGTTCGAAAATTCTGCGGAGCCTTCTATCGTTTCATCTTCACCTTGCTCTCTGGCAAGTGCGCCGTCTTTGCTGGGTGTGGTTAAAGAGGTGCAAATCGCCGGCGAGGGCGTGGCCGGAACGCCGCTTCTTGTCGTCGATACTTCTGCTGGGGAGCTTCTCATTCCGCTTGCTGAAGATATTTGCACCAGCATCAACACGGCTGCCCGGCGAATCGACGTCGTGCTTCCTGATGGGCTCCGCGATTTAAACGAAAAGACCTGAGCCGTGGAAGGGCTCGTTCGCCGGCATTAGTGGACGTCAATGGTCGTGACGCTCAGGGCTGGCAGCGTTATGGTCATCGAAGAGCCGCTGACGGCCATGGTTGCGATCGCCACAGGTGCGACAGGGTTTTGCCCTTGGGCCGAGGCTGCGGTGATTTGGTACAAGTGGGCGGTGCCGGAGAGTGTTGCGCCGTTGATCGCCGTCACCTGCGCGGAAGTGGAACGATTGATGGCGACAAAAACGGTGCGACCCGGCGTGGTGCTGTCCGTGCTGGCGTAAACCACTACATTTTGCACGTTACTGGACGTGGCCTCGAGCGAAGTGTCGCCGAAGCTGGCGTTGGCACCGTCAAACCCGCGGTAGGCGCGGAATCCCGCCAGAACGTAGGAAAACGTTCCATTCGGGGGCCAGAAACTGGCGGCGAAGAGCCCTTGGCTGCCGAAGATTCCCAGATTGTCCGCTTGGGCGATGGTGCCCGCAATATGGTTCCAGCCGCCGTTCTCATATTCGGTGATGGAGATTTTCATACCGGGATTTTCGGCGTTTATCTTGGTTTCGAGGCGGCCGAGAAGATTGATGGGCGTGCTGCCGAGTTCTTGGTAGATCCATGGATTGCTGTTGCCGGTGTCGGTGAAGGTCGGATCCCACAAGGCGCGAGGGCTCTGGACGATTAACTGGACCTGCGCGTCGGAGAGGGTCGCGCTCGTGAGATCGAGGATTCGCGTTCGGTTGGAGTCGTATTCTTCCACGTACCAATGGAAATCGTAGACATCGACGAGCGGCTTTCCATATGTCGTCGAAGCGGTTTTCAGGGCTTGGAGATATTTATCTGGGAACCAGTTGGTGCCGCTGGGCGTGGCGTTCAGCTCCCCTTGCCAATTGTACATGCCTTGAAAGCCGTAATGGACGGGCCCGAAAATGACGACATTGGGAAACTGATCCTTCAAAGCTTTCGCGAGATTGATGGTCTTGGTGATGTAGCTGTCCGAAGTGACGGCTGTGGAGCCTTGCACTTCGAGGTGAGTGGAGTTCCAGAGTTCGGGCTCGTTGTCGAGGCTGATAAAAGTGGGATGGGTGGGACTGGCGCCGAAGATTCCCATGCCGAAGAATTTTTGGTCAAGCGCCCAGACGAATTCGTCCATGTAGACGTTGGCGTCCGTTGTGGGCGGTGTGATGGTGAAGGGAACGTTCGAGACGGTGCTCTTTTTGTCGACGACCGTCTTGAAGCGCGTCAAATCGGGCGGACTGGCGACGCTCACCGGACCGCTCTCATCCGCGGACACCAGGCCTTCGAGCTGGAGGGTTACCAGACTCGCTACACCCTTGGATTGATCGCCAGCGATGAAAGTTCGCACGGCTTCGGCGGGGACGCTGCTGGAGCTGAGGTAGTTATCGTTGTTGTATATGTAGTCGCTGCCGGCGTTCGAGGCGTTGGTCTCCCAATTGTAGGCCGTCCATCGGTTGCCGCCCGCGCGGTCGAAGGTCAAGAGTGGCGGAGCGCCGGTGATGCCGGAATAAAAATTGATGCCGTAAATGTATGGAGAGATCGCCTTGGTGACGCGAGGATTGATGGTGATCGTTATGTTGGCGGCGGCGATTGCCGGCGTTGCCGAGACCTCCGCGGAATTGGCACTCTCACCGACAGCGTTCAAAGCGGAAACCACGTAGTAGTAGGTCGTGCCATTGGTAAGGCCCGTGTCGGTATCGCTGGTGGTGGCAGGTGCAGCGACCTGGGTGTACGGACCGCCGCTCCTCGTGCTGCGCTTGAGGTGATAGCTTGTAGCTCCCGCGCTGGCCGTCCAAGTGAGGCTCACTTGAGCATTCCCGGCGGTGGCTCCGAGTCCGGTTGGTGCGGGTGGTGGTGCGGCAGGGGCCGCAGGTGTGGCACTTGCTTGAGAAGAATTGGCGCTTTCGCCCGCAGAGTTTAGCGCGGAAACAACGTAATACCAGATCGTACCGTTGGTGAGGCCTGTATCTGTGAAGTTTGCCGCGGTCGGTGCCGAAACTTGCGTGTACGGCCCGCCGTTCGTTGTGCTGCGCTTGACGTGATAGCTCGTCGCGCCGGTGCTGGCGGTCCAGGTGAGGCTCACTTGCGTGTTTCCCGCTATTGCTGCGAGACCGGCCGGGGCGGCCGGAGGAGGCGGCGCCATGGGTGTGGCCTCGACTTCGGCAGAATTCGCGCTTTGGCCGTAGGAGTTGTAAGCCGAGACGACGTAGTAGTATTTCGTCCCGTTGGTCACGCTGTTGTCGGCATAGCTGGTCGCGGTGGGGGTGGCTATTTGTGTGTAAGGGCCGCTGCTGGTTGTCGAGCGCTTTACGTAGTAAGCCGTCGCACCGGAGCTCGCATTCCAGGTCAGATTGACCTGGGCGTTGGCTGCCGACGCCGTCAACCCCGTCGGAGCGGATGGCGGATTGGATCCACCGCCTCCCCTGTTCCCGCCGCCGTTCGAGTAGCCACCGCATCCCGCCTGGAGTAACGCCAGAAGAAGGCAAACAAAACAGCCGGTGATCGACTTTGTCGTGTTCCAACGGGCCATCGTGGAAGCCTCCGAGACACGCGAATCGTAGTAAGTTGTGTTGAGAGAAGCGCTGAAAAACGGTCCGCTTTGGACTGGAGAGCGTCCTGCCTGGAAACAAGATTATGGCTGACCGGGGCCTGCGTGCAAGCTGTTCAGAAGGACAGGATTAGGGCAAGGAACCGGCGCGGGAATTGCTGGCGATGCCCCTCGAGGCCGCGCGTACGTTAGACTAGCAGGGGCGATGCGCTTCGATCTGATTACCATTTTCCCAGAATTTTTTGCCGGGCCGCTGGATCACGGCATTTTGCGGCGGGCTCGCGAGACGGGCCTCGTCGAGGTCCATGTGCAGGATTTGCGGGTGTTCACCCGGGATCGCCACCGCAGCGTCGATGACCGGCCGTTTGGCGGCGGCGAGGGCATGGTGCTCAAGCCTGAGCCGCTCTTCGAGGCGGCCGAAGCGATTTTCGGCCGCCGCTTGGGAAGCGCGGAGCAGCCGGTTGTGCTCGCTCCGAAGACGGCCATTGTTTTGATGTCCGCCGCGGGGAAACTTTTTCGGCAGGAAACCGCGCGAAGGTATGCGCAGATCGACCGCCTTGTTTTTCTTTGCGGACGATATGAGGGAGTCGACGAGCGCGTCGCCGATCATCTCGCTACGGAGGAAATTTCCGTCGGGGACTATGTGCTTAGTGGCGGGGAACTTCCAGCGATGCTGGTCATCGATGCGGTTACGCGCCTCATTCCAGGCGCACTGGGTAATGAAGCGTCTTCAAAAAATGAGTCATTCAGCGAAGTGCGGCATTTCGAAGGACGAGCCGAGGGCGGGGTAAGCCGCGCCCCTGCTGGCGATGGATCACGAATCGAGGCGCGCACCCTTTTGGACTTTCCGCACTACACGCGGCCAGCCGATTTTCGCGGATGGAAGGTGCCCGAGGTTTTGATTGGCGGCAATCACGCGGAAGTTGCGAATTGGCGCCGCGCCGCCGCTTTGGAGAAGACCCAGCGTAACCGGCCGGATTTGTTGTTGCGCTGAAATTGGCCCGCGCTATACTGGAGTTTCTGTGAAAGAAGCGATCCCGGCCGAGTCTTCCCGCGCCACGCAGGGCATTTGCGGCGGCGGGCGGGCCTGCGCGTGTCCCTGCTGCGCTTGTATGTGTACACCTAGAAGCGGCATGGGAGGTCCTTCGGTCTAGCGCAAGTCTAAACCTAAAAGGAATCCTGGGCCGCTCGGAATAAGCGGCCCTTTTTTATTGTTAAGCGAATGAGGAGCACAGTGCCATGAGCAACGCGGCAAGCGGAAACGGCAAGGAGCCCGGAGCGGGGAAACCGATCGCCATCTACTACGAGCAACAGCATTGGTTTCGTCCGCTGTTTGAGCAACTCGACGCGCGGGGCGTTCCCTGGGTCAAGGTGGACGCGCGGAATCATCAGTACGATGTCGCGGCAAAGGAGCGCGAGTATTCGCTGCTCTTCAATCGCATGAGCCCCTCCGCTTGGCAGCGCGGCGTTGGGCACGGGATCTTTTACACGCTCAACTACCTTTCGCATTTGGAAGAAAAAGGTGTTCGGGTGGTGAATGGCTCTCGGGCTTTCACTCACGAAATTTCCAAAGCTTTGCAGTTGACGGTGCTCGAGGCGCTCGGCTTCGAGTATCCCAAAGCGCGGGTGATCAACCATCCCTCGCAGGCTTTGAGCGCCGCCGAGGCGATTGGGTATCCGTTGATCATCAAGCCGAATATCGGCGGCAGCGGAGCCGGAATAAAGAGGTTCAGTTCGCGGGACGAATTGCAGGCCGCCGTCGAATGCAATAGCCTGTCGTTTGGAATCGACAACACCGCGCTCGTGCAAGAATTCTTCACGGCGCGCGACGGGGTGATCACGCGAGTGGAAGTTCTCGGCGGCGAATATCTTTACGCGATTCAGATTCACATTACGGGAGACACTTTCGATTTGTGCCCTGCGGACATTTGCAAAAACACGAAGGGTGAGGAACTCACACGATTGGCTTGCCCGATTGATGCGCCGAAGTCGGGGCTCACAGTCGAAGCTTACGAACCGCCGAGGCAAGTCATTGACGACGTGGAGCGCATCATGGATGTCGCCGGCATCGAAGTCGGCGGCATCGAGTATGTCATGGATGAACGCACCGGGCGGCTTCTCTATTACGACGTTAACGCGCTTTCGAATTTTGTCTCCGACCCGGAGCGCATGATCGGCTTCAATCCGTATTCGCGGCTGGCAGACTATTTGATCAGCGAAGCGCGGGTTCACGAGGCCAGCCGAGGCGAACGGCTCATCCCGACCGGGAGCACGCGATGAGATACGGCTACTGGCTTCCCGTTTTTGGCGGCTGGCTGCGCAATGTTGCGGACGAAAACATGGAAGCGAGCTGGGCTTACGTGAAAAAGCTCGCACAGCGCAGCGAGCAAATCGGCTACGACCTCACGCTCATCGCCGAATTGAATCTGAATGACATCAAGGGCGTGGAGGCGCCGTCGCTCGATGCGTGGTCGACGGCGGCAGCGCTGGCTGCTGTCACCGAGCGCATCGAGCTGATGGTTGCCGTGCGCCCGACGTTTCACCTCCCAGCCCTGCTTGCCAAGCAGGCTGCCAACATCGATCACATCAGCGGCGGGCGGCTTACGTTGAATGTGGTGTCCTCCTGGTGGGCGGACGAAGCGAAGAAGTACGGCGTGGGGTTTGAGCAGCACGATGACCGCTATGCGCGCACTAGCGAATGGCTCGACGTGCTGCACGGCGTGTGGTTGCGGGATCATTTTTCCTACACCGGGAAGTATTACCGCGTCGAGGACAATGTGCTTGAGCCAAAACCTCTGGCACAGCCGCATCCCACCGTGTATGCCGGAGGCGAATCGCCTGCGGCCAAGGATCTCATTGCCGAGAAATGCGACGCGTACCTGATGCACGGCGACGCGCCGGAGCGTGTCGGCGAAAAAATCGCAGATTTGCGCACTCGCCGCGCGCGGCACAATTTGCCGTCCCTGAAGTTCGGCGTCGCGGGCTACGCCATCGTTCGCGAAACAGAGCGGGAGGCTCAGCAAGAGCTGAAGCGGATCACCGACGTTCAACAGTCCGCCGCCGGGTATGCCAATTACCAGCAGTGGCTTG
>Ga0210410_10000651_pt1 | contig 36294 bp, 31 predicted proteins | sample IncBWC4MmetaG_FD_161058 | JGI IMG/M metagenome (GOLD analysis project Ga0210410, IMG submission 161058) | Forest soil microbial communities from Barre Woods Harvard Forest LTER site, Petersham, Massachusetts, United States - Inc-BW-C-4-M | ecosystem: Environmental > Terrestrial > Soil >...
GACACGCTTCATCGTTCTGCCGATGCGCCCAGCCGACACCGAGGGCTGGAGCGAAGAGAAACTGGCGACGCTGGTCACGCGCGATTGCATGATCGGCACAGGCCTGCCCAAGCTTGCGAGCGAGGTCGCCTGATGGACGGCATCCACGACATGGGCGGCATGCACGGCTTCGGCAAAGTCGAGCCCGAGAAGAACGAGCCGGTCTTCCATGCCGCCTGGGAAGGTCGCTGCCTGGCGCTCAACCGCGCCATGGGCGCGATAGGCGCCTGGACCATCGACGAAGGCCGCGCCGGCATCGAGGCGTTGCCGCCGGACGTTTATCTGGCCTCGTCGTATTACGGCAAATGGGCGCTGCGGCTCCACAACATGGTCATCGCTCGCGGACTTGCCGGGGCAGACGAGCTTGCCGCGGGCCACGCGCTGCGCGATGCCAAGCCACTTTCGCGCAAGCTCACGGCCGCCGACGTGCCGGGCATGCTGACCCGAGGCTCTTTCGGCCGGCCCGCTCCGGCACCCGCGCGCTTTGCGGTCGGCGACTGCGTACGCGCGAAGAATATCCACCCGGCGACGCATACACGGCTGCCGCGTTATGCTCGCGGCCATGTCGGCATCGTCGAAGCCGTTCGCGGCTGCCATGTTTTTCCTGACTCGACTGCAGTCGGCGGCGGCGAGAATCCGCAATGGCTCTACACGGTGGTGTTCGACGCGCGCGAATTGTTTGGCGAGGCGGCCGATCCGACGCTGAAAGTCTCGATCGAAGCCTTCGAGCCTTACCTGGAAAGCGCTCAGTCATGAGCAGCGCCGCCACTCCCTCGTTCAGCCGGAATGACGGAATAAACATTCCGCGCAACGCCGAAGGCCCGGTTTTTCGTGAGCCGTGGGAAGCGCAAGCCTTCGCGCTCGCGCTATCGCTGCACGAGCGCGGCGTCTTTTCCTGGGCCGAATGGGCGGCCGTGCTCGGCGACGAGATCAAAAAGGCGCAAACTGCCGGCGATCCCGATACCGGCGAGACTTACTATCATCATTGGCTCAACGCGCTTGAGCGCATCGTCGCCGCCAAGGGCCTTGCCGATCCCCAGATGCTTGCGCGCACGCGCAACGCCTGGGCAAACGCTTGCGCGCGCACGCCACACGGCACGCCGATTGAATTACGGGCCGGAGACTTCGTCGACTTTTAGTGGAGCATGATCCTTTCGGAGAACCGGCAGCCACTTTTCCGGATCATGCTCTTAAGGCCAAGCGGGCAGGTGTGTGCCGAGCGGCACCGCCGGCCGCGTCCAGCCAGCAGGCGTCGCGGACAGTTGCGCGGCATGCCGCACACCGCGCACAAGGCCAAACGGTGAGCGGCTCTCCTCCAACAAGTCGGCGATACTGTCACGCGAAGGCAGCGGACACGAGAAGCCATTTTCCACGCGGCCTAGAGCCCAGATCCAGTGCCCGGTCGCCGCGAGCGAAACGCGCACCAGCCAGCTTCCGCCCTCACTCGATTGGCGGATGCGCGCCATGAGCACGCCGAAGCCAAGCAAATAGCCACTGGCGTGATCGAGCGCCTGACACGGCAATTCCTTTGGCCCTTCGACGCCGGCGGCTTGCGCTTCCGCGACATTGAAGCCGGTCGCCGTCTGCACCAGTGAATCGAAGCCGCGCCGCGAAGCCCATGGGCCGAGATCGCCAAAGGCCGAGAGTGAGCCATACACGATGCCCGGGCGAAGCACCGCAACATCCGCCGGACCGAAGCCCCGGTCTGCTAGCGACCCCGGCCGATAAGCTTGCAAGAACACATCGGCTTCGCTGATGAGATGCCGCAACGCGGCGCCGCCATCGGGCGTGGACAGATCGGCGAAAGCGGAGAGCTTGCCGCGTCCGGTGTCCTTTGCGAGCCAATCGATGAAGGGCAGATGCGGGGCCGAAATACGCATGACATCGGCGCCATGGGCGGCAAGCGCGCGGCCGGCGACCGGACCGGCGATGATGCGCGTCAAATCGAGCACGCGAAGACCCGCGAGAGGTCTTGCTCCCCTTAGAAGCGGCCGCGGCGGCGCATCGCCTATTCTTTCGATCTGCACCACAGGAACGGACGCGATTGCGGCCGCCTGTGGATGGCTTGCCCATTCGTCCGGCGAGCGCATCGCGGCCACCACGCAGCCGTGCCGATAAGCTTCCGTCTCGAAAGCGAAGGCTTCCCAGTTCTTCAACGCCGCTTCGATCGCGGGACGCGTCGGTGCGCAGCCGAGAAACTTCAGAACATTATCGCGATGATGCGGAAAATTCATGTGCAGGCGGACGAAACGTCCGTCGCCGGTGCGATAGGCGCCGAACAGCGGGTCGCCGATCGATGCCGGCGCGCCGCCGTCGATCGTCAAATATTGCTCGCTGCGGAATTCGACCGCGGCATGCCGCATCTCGACACCAACGGTCTGGCGCAAAGCGCCGGCGCGATGATGCAAGTCCGCCGCGGCAAGGCCGACGGCGGCGATGCTCGCTTGCGCCGCCTTGCCGATCCGGAAGGACGACGGGAGGGCCGGATCGCCCCCGGAGAGGCGCACATCGTCGAGCGCCGCCGCATCGCCGCCCGCGAACCGCCACAACTCGGCGACGACATCGGCGGGCGAAGGCTGTGCGATCACAGCATCCCCAGGAGATGCGGCAGCCAAAGCGATAGTGCCGGGATGTATGTCACCATCACGAGGAAGATCAGCATGGTGGCAAGCCACGGCAAGACGGCGACGGTGAGTTCACCGATGCCCATCCCGGTAATGCCCGAAGCCACATAGAGGTTGAGCCCGACCGGCGGATGGCACAATCCGACCTCCATGTTCACCGCCATCAGCACACCGAGGTGCACCGGGCTGACGCCGAGTGCCGCGCCCATCGGGAACAGGATCGGCGCCATGATCAAGACGATCGCCGCCGGGTCCATAAAGTTGCCGGCGGCGAGCAGCACGATGTTGGTGACCAGAAGGAAGCCGACAGTGCCGAAGCCTTGCGCGCTCATCCAGCCGGCCATGGATTGCGGTATTTGTTCCGAGGTCAGCAGCCAGGAAAACACCGCCGCGTTGGTAATGATATAGAGGATCATCGCGCTCATCGATGCTGCTTTGAGCAGCACCGCCGGCACCTCGGCGAATTTCAGACCTCTGTAGACGAAGACCGCGACGATGAAGGCGTACACGGCGGCCACAGCGGCAGCTTCGGTCGGCGTGAACAGCCCCGAATAGATGCCGCCGAGCACCAGCACAATCAGCAACAGGCCCCAGATGCTTTCGCGAAACGCGCGAGCGCATTCGCGCCAGCTCGCACGCACCATGCGCGGATAGTCCTTCCGCCAGGCCCGATACCAGGTGGTCGCGCCGAGCATGGCGGCGAGGATCAAACCGGGCACAACGGCGGCGATGAAAAGCTGGCCGACCGAAGCGGAATCGACCACCGCGCCGCTCGGACCGCGGGGCTGCATGCCGCTGGTCGCAACTGCATAGATGACGAGATTGATCGACGGCGGAAACAGAATGCCGAGCGCGCCCGAGGTCGCAATCACGCCGGCGCCGAAACGCGGCGGATAGCCGTTCTGGAGGAGCGCCGGCAACATGATCGAGCCGATGCCGACGACGGTCGCTACCGACGAGCCGGAGATCGCGGCGAACAACGCGCAGGCGACGACGCCGGCCAGCCCAAGGCCGCCATACCAGTGACCGATCAGCGAAGTGGCGAAATCGATCATGCGGCGCGCCACGCCGCCGGTAGTAAGAAAATTGCCGGCCAGGATAAAGAACGGAATCGCCATGATCTCGAAGCGGTCGATGCTGGTGAACAGCTTCAAGCCGACCATCTTCGGATCGACATCGGAAAGGATGAACAGATACGTCAGCACCGAAAGGCCGAGCGCAATCGAGATCGGCATCCCGCTCGCCATGAGCGCAAGCAACAGCGCGAACAGCAGTTCGGCCCTCACGGTGTGCGACAGTTCGATGATGTGGAGCCGCGCGGCGAAGCAGATGAGTGCAAGCGCAAGCGGTATGACAATGATCAGGGCCGCGGTGACCGTATCGCCGAGCGGCGTCGGCGCCGCGGGCTTTGATGCTGGCGAAAGAACGCTCATCGCGCCGCCTCGCCGAACGCCGCGGACGGCTCTTCGCGCGGCGCCTCATAGTCGATGCCGTGACTTTGATGCGGCACGAAACCGGTACGCAAGAAGCGCCACATCACTTGCAGAAATCGGAAGCACATCAGGTACGAGCCGAGCGGAATGCAGAGATAAATGATCCAGCTCGGCCATTCGAGCTCCGGCGACACCTGATCGGGATCGAGATCGTGGACATAGATGGCGCCAAGCGTGCCGATCACGCCGGTAAATAAGGCGCCGCACAGCAGCGCGAATACGATCACGGGCTTGCGCGCCGGCACCGTCAATCGCATGACCAGGACATCGACGCCGACGTGAATGCCGGTGCGCACGCCGAGCGCGGCGCCGAATTTCGCCATCCAGACGAACATGTAGGTGGCGAGCTCCTGCGCCCAGGAGAGATTAATGGCGGCGAGCACGGTGTAGAGCCAATCCGCCGCCTGGCGAAGAAGGACGAAGCCATGCACGCCCGCCCATCGGGCGAGGCCGGCCGAATTGCTTGCGCCATAGCGATGCACGACCGCAACGAAAGTCACCACGGTCGCCGCGCCGATCAGCGTGGCGATGAGCCATTCCTCAAGCCGGTCAAGCAAGAGGTTGAGGAGCGCACCGAGACCATTGTCTTTGGCTATGGGGGTCGCGGTCCGGGAGGGCGGTATCGATGACACAGGCTTTCACCCTCCCCTATCCGCTCCCGCAAGAGAGGACGCTGCAAGCTCCGGTCGCGCTCCAGAGCGCAGTCGTTTCAGATTGAATCGATTGGCGCTCTAACTTTTTGGTGGAGCATGATCTGTTCGGAAAACCGGTTTCCACTTTTCCGGATCATGTTCTACGACTGCGGCGGCGTGAAGCCTGAGGCTTTGTAGATCCGCTCGATGAAGTCTTTGCCGAAGCGGCTCTGCATCTCGGTATGCACCGGCATCAATTTTTTAATCCAGGCCTTCCTTTCGGCATCAGTAAGAATATGGATTTCGGTCTTGCCTGACGCCTTGATTTTCTCGATCGCGTCCTCGTTGTCCTTCGCCGCGGTGGCATTGAAGAAGTCGGTCGACTCTTTCACCGCGCGATCGAGCTGCGCGCGCACATCCTCCGGAAGCGAGTTCCAGAAAGTCTTGTTGGTGACGAGCGCATAGGTCAACCGGCCATGGTGCGATATGGTCAGGTGCTTCTGCACTTCGTAGAATCTTTGCGTCAGAATATTCGTTGGAACGTTATCCTCGCCGTCGACCACGCCGGTCTGCAGCGCCTGGTAAAGTTCGCCGAAGGCGATGATCTGCGGAATGGCGCCAAGCTCACGCGTCACCGCATCCTGCACCTTGCCGCCCTGAATGCGCATCTTCATGCCGCGAAAATCGTCTGGCATGATCAGGGGCTTGTTGGCGGTGTAGTCGTGCGCGCCGTTGTCCCAGTAAGCGAGTGGCGAAATGCCCTTGTTTTCGAGCTTCTTGTTGAGGTCGGCCATCATCGGGCTCGCCATCATCTGGCGGGCCCGTGCCTCGTCGCTGAGCAGAAACGGCAGGTCGAAAACGTCGAACTCCTTGACCCCGAGCGGGCTGAATTTCGAGATCGACGGCGCCAGCAACTGAACCGAGCCGAGCTGCAACGCCTCGAGTTCCTCTTTGTCCTTGTAGAGCGAGGAATTCGGAAAGACCTCCACCTTGACCCGGCCGCCGGTATATTTCTCGGCCAGTTCCTTAAAGTACAGCGCCGCCTTGCCCTTGGGTGCGTCTGGCGCGACCACGTGGCTGAATTTGAGGACGATCGGCTCGTCCGCGCGCGCAGCGTGAGCGATCGCGAGGGAGAGCACGACGGCAAGCGCGACGGCCAAACGTTTCATGGATGTCCTCCCCGTCACAAACGATCGTTCATTGCACCCGCCGCGCTCTTCGGCTTTGCTGTTTGGTGCACCAGCCTAGCGATTATCTTCGCTCTTCCAGGTCCTGTCACCTGCGGCGGTGTTGTTAGTGCATCGCGGCATCTGCGCGCGGAGCGAATGCCCCGTGATGGCGGATCACGTCGCCGGCGAGCCGGTGCGCGGCGGTGGCCGATTGCGCCGGCTCCGTGCCGGTGAGCCGCGCGGCAAGGTAGCCGGCGTTAAAGCCGTCCCCGGCCGCCATCGTATCAACCGGCACCATGACTTCCGGAACCGGCACGAATTCCTGCGCTCCAGCCGACGCGACCAGGGCGCTGTTAGGACCGTTCTTGACCACGATCTCGCCGATGCCGAAGGCTTGCAGGCGCGCGACGGTCGCCTCCGGCGAGGGATCGCCCCACAAGACGGCTTCGTCGTCGAACGTAGGCAGCGCGATGTCGACGCGCTTGAGCGCTTCGATGAAGACGGTGCGGGTGCGCGCGAGATCGCCTTTCCAGCCGCGCGGACGGAAATTGCCGTCGAACGCCACCTTGGCGCCCTGTGAGCGAGCTGCCTCCAGCAAGGCGAGAAAACGCCCGATGCCGGCGTTGGAGTAGAGCGACAATGTGATGCCAGAGAAGTAGATGAGCCGCGCCGCCATCAGGCCCTCGGCGACGCGCATCCAGTCGGGCAATTCGAACAGATCGCGCTCTGGTGCGCTCTCGCGCCAATAGCGGAAGCTTCGTTCGCCAGCCGGGCCGTTTTCAATGAGGGCCAATCCGGGAAGCCGACCGGGCACTCGGAGGATGAGTTTTCCCGAAACGCCCTCGGCGGCCGCCAAATCCATGATGCTGTCGGAGTAGGGATCGTCGCCGAGCGCCGAGGCAAACGCCACTTCGATCCCGGCGCGTGCCAAGTAGACCGCCGTGTTGAACGTATCGCCGCCGCAGGAGAGCGAAAATCTGCCTTCGGAGCCGCGCGCCAATTCGATGAGCACTTCGCCGACGCAAACCGCGCCCCGCTTTTGCTCGGTCATGATCTTGCTTCCCGGCTCGGCACAAGGTTGCCGCGGCTAAGGAAATAGCCCAGCGCGCTCAGCATGGCGATGCAAAAGCTGACCGGCCAATCGGTATGGTAAGAGATGACCAAGCCGAGCCAGGCTTCGGCAAGCGCAATGCAGGCTGACAAGATCATGCCGGTCCACAAGCCGGTAGCCAGCCGTTGCGCGGTCGCCGGCGGGCCGACCATAAGCGCGAACACCAGCAACACACCGACGATTTGCGCGCTTTGCGACACCGCGAGCGCCACAATGACCAGAAAAGCCGTCGAGACAAAGCGCAGCGGCACGCCTTTGGCTTCGGCCAGTTCCGGCTGCAAGGTGGCAAAAATCAGTGGCCGCATAATCGCGGCAAGACCGAGAACCGTGATCACGCCCAGCACGATCAGCGTTCCGATCATCGAGCGGTCGACGGCGAGCACGTTGCCGAACAATAGCGCCGTCGCTTGGGTGGCGAACGCCGTGTAGTAGTGCAGGAACAGGAGCCCGAGACCGAGCGCCAGCGACAGTACCACCCCGATGGCGACATCGCGCTCGTTCAGGCGTTCGCCCAGCATACCCATGCCGATGCCGGCAGCGACGGTGAAGCCGACAAGCCCCCAGACCGAAGCGGCACCGATCAGCACCGCACCGGTCGCGCCGGCAAAGCCGATGTGCGAGAGCGCGTGGCCGGCAAAGGTCTGCCCGCGCAGGACGAGGAAATAGCCGACCAGCCCGGAGACGACCGCCGCTACGCCCGCTGCGGCAAACGCATTCCGCATGAAATCGTAGTCAAGCATGGTGATGATGGCCGCGCGAATGATCGTGGCCGTGCCCGTCGTCGTGCCCATGATCGGAGCGCTCGACGTCGCGGCCGCGGGAGACTACGAAAATATGCCCATTGGCCCGAACCACCTCGATCTCCGTGCCGTAAAGCTGCGACAGCACCGGCGCGGTGGCGACTTCCGCCACGGTGCCGAGCGCCGCATGGCCATTGCCAAGATAGAGGACGCGGTCGAGCGTGCCGATCAACTGGTTGAGTTCGTGGGCGCTGAACAACACCGTGATGTTGCGGTCGCGGGCAAAGCGCCGGACTAGGTCGATCACCGCCTCCTGATAACGGTAATCAAGGCTGATGAGCGGCTCGTCGAGCAGCAGGAGTTGCGGATCGCCCAGAAGCGCCTGCGCGAGCAACAAGCGTTGGCGTTCTCCGCCGGACATATCAGAAAGTGGCCGGCCAGCGAGATCGGCCGCGCCGATCGCCGCCAGTGTCCTTTCAATCATGCGGCGATCGGGGCCGGTGAGAGAGGGCAAGCCCCAGCGCTCGCCATGGACGGAACTTGCAATGAAATCGAAGCCGCGCACCCGCAAATCGGGCACGACCGTCCGCACCTGCGGAAGATAGCCGATCTGCGGATCGCCGCGCCGCGGCGCGCGGCCGAAGACGCGCAAGCTACCGGCGCGCGGCGGGAGCAGACCCAGGATCGCACGTATTAGCGTGGTCTTGCCGGCGCCATTGGGGCCAAGAACGCCGATGAACTCGCCGCGCGCAATGGCGAAGCTGGTGTCGACCAGGATGTCACGCCCGCCGATCGCTATGGTCGCGTGATCGAGCTCGATTACATTCATGACGACGGCCCGGCCAAAGCGCGCTGGGTTTCGTCGAGCTGCATCAGCATCCAATCCTGGTACGAGGAGCCCGCGGGTGCGGTTTCGGTGATGCCGACGACCGGGATCTTGGCTGCGCGCGCCAGCTCGATGAGGTGCTGAACGAGCTTGGTGGGCGCCTGCTTGTTGTAGAACAAGACGCGCACCTTTCGGTCTTTCAAGTCACGCTCGAACGCAGCCACGTCTCGCGCGCTCGGCTCGGTGTCGTTCATGATGGCGAGTTGGAAGCGCTCGTTCGCCATCGTCAGCTTGAGCGCTTCCGCCATGTTGCCAAAAACCGGCTCCGTCGCCGTGACCACGGTGCCGGCATATTTATCGCGGATGGCCGCGATCTTGACCTCGAGCGGCGCAAGCGAGGCCACAAAGGTTGCGAGCCGTGACACATAGTCGTCCTTGTGCGCCGGATCGGCCGCGGCCAGCGCTGTCGCGAGCGCGCGCGCAATGGCTGGCATGGTGGCGGGATCATACCAAAGGTGCGGATTGTCCCCGCTCTTACGGTGCATGAGGTTGGCCGCGACGATCGCCACGCGACCGGGCTTCGCCGTCGCGCTCAGCACTTGTTCGACCCAGGGATCGTAGCCGGCGCCGTTGTAGAGGACGACCTGCGCGGCCGCGACCTTTCGGATGACCGCCGGCGAAACCTCGAACAGGTGGGGGTCTTGGTCCGGATTATTCAAGATACTGACGACCGATACCCGGTCGCCGCCGATCTGCTGGGCAACATTTCCGTAGAAATTCTCGGCCGCCACAACCTCGATCTTGCCCTCGGCGGCCCGCGCGATGGTGACCATCGCCGCCAGCAACGCAATCGACAAAGCTAAAAGGATTTTCACCGGCAGCCTCAAAATTCACCTGTAAAATCAACGTGGGCACGCTGGAAATGTAATATTATAACATTGCTTTTGCAATCGCGTTGATCCGCGTTCCGGCGGTGGCCTGGAGGCACTCAGCGTCCGGCGGGGGGCAATTTGCAAACCCGATTGGGACGGTTCGAGCGGCCGGCAGCATTGGCTGCCGGCGCGTCCCGTTCGTCCGCGACGCCGGATTGGGTTTTGGCCCTTAAGCGGAAGCGCCTATATAGCCGGCCAGGAGGGCCCTCATGTCAGAACAGGTTACGTCAGAAAAAGTGCCGGTCACGGTGCTCACCGGCTATCTCGGCGCCGGCAAGACCACATTGCTCAATCGCATTCTGTCCGAGCCGCACGGGAAGAAATACGCCGTGATCGTCAACGAGTTCGGCGAAATCGGCATCGACAACGACCTGGTCGTCGGCGCCGACGAGGAAGTGTTCGAAATGAACAACGGCTGCATCTGCTGCACCGTGCGGGGCGACCTGGTTCGCATCCTCGACGGGCTGATGCGCCGCAAGGGCAAGTTCGACGCGGTGATCGTCGAGACGACCGGTCTCGCCGATCCGGCGCCGGTAGCCCAGACGTTCTTCGTCGACGAGAATGTCGGGCGGAAGACCAGGCTGGACGCAGTCGTGACCGTCGCCGACGCCAAATGGCTCAGCGAGCGATTGAAGGACGCGCCGGAGGCAAAAAATCAGATCGCCTTCGCCGACGTGATCCTGGTCAACAAGACCGATCTCGTTTCGGCGGACGAATTGCGCGACGTGGAGGGCCGTATCCGTGCCATCAATCCCTACGCCAAGCTGCACCGGACCGAGCGCGCGCAAATTCCGCTCGCCGAGGTGCTCGACCGCAACGCCTTCGATCTCGACCGTATCCTCGACATCGAGCCGGAATTTCTCGAGGCCGAAGAGGATCACGACCATCACCACGCGCATGGCCATGACCATCATCACGACCATGATCACGGACACGATCATCACCACGAGCACAGCCACAAGGGCATCAAGCACTATCACGACGAAGACATGCAGTCGGTTTCGCTCAAGACCGACAAACCGCTCGATGCCGACAAATTCTTCCCCTGGGTGCAGAACCTGGTGCAGACCGAAGGCCCGAGCATCCTGCGCTGCAAGGGCATCCTGTCGTTCAAGGACGATGATGACCGCTTCGTCTTCCAGGGGGTGCACATGATCCTCGACGGCGATCATCAACGGCCTTGGGCCAAAGGCGAGAAGCGCGACAGCCGCATCGTCTTCATCGGGCGCAACCTGCCGGAGGACAAAATCCGCCAGGGCTTTGAAAGCTGCATCGCGTGAATTTCCCTCTCCCCCTTTTGGGGTGGGGCAGGGAGGGCGGTTCGGGAGGTTGGGCGCATGATAGACGGGAGCACCCGTCTTCGCAGGCGAATAACCTCAGGACCCCGACCCTCCCCATAAGGGGGAGGAGAACCACTCGCTAGTTGTCTCATGACCGATTCCCGCGCAGATACCGTTTCCATCGCCGACCGCACGTATCCCGTAGCTGCCGGCGCGCCGGTCGTGGCCGCCCATTTTCTGCGCCATACGGCCGTGTTCGTGCTGGGCGAAGAAGCGATGCTGTTCGTCGAGCCGGAAGGCGAACCGCGGCGCGTCGCGGTTCACGACGGTGCGATCCTGGCAACGGCCGCCGACAAACAGCGCATCGTCACCGGTGGCGACGACGGCAAAGTGGCCGCGACCAATGCCAAGGGTGAAACCGAGATCGTCGCCACTGATCCGAAGCATCGCTGGATCGATCATGTCGCGCTTGGGCCGGAGCGCGCCGTTGCCTGGTCGGCCGGCAAGACGGCGTTCGTGCAGGCCAAGGACATACGCGAATTCGAAGCGCCTTCGAGCGTCGGCGGCTTGGCCTTCCTGCCGAAAGGCTTCCGGCTTGCGCTCGCCCACTACAACGGCGCCACGCTCTGGTTTCCGAACGCCAAGGAGGCGACGCCTGAATTCCTGGAATGGAAGGGGTCGCATCTCGGCGCCACCGTCAGCCCGGACGGCCGGTTTCTGGTCACGACGATGCAAGAGCCAATGCTTCATGGCTGGCGGCTCGCCGACCGCAAGCACATGCGCATGTCCGGCTATGCCTCTCGGGTGACTTCGATGAGCTGGACGGCCGACGGTGACTGGCTCGCCACTTCGGGCGCGCCACAGCTCATCCTTTGGCCGTTCCAGGGCAAAGACGGACCGATGGGCAAAGAGCCGCGCGTGTTGGCGCCGGCGGAGCATCGCGTCGAGGTCGTCGCCAGTCACCCGAAGGATCCGATCGTCGCCGTCGGCTACGGCGACGGCATGGTGCTCTTCACCCGCATCCAGGATGGCGCCGAGATTTTGGTCCGGAAGCCGGGCAACGCGCCGGTCAGTGCGCTCGCCTGGAGCACGGACGGCCGTTTTCTTTCCTTCGGCACGGAAGACGGCGAAGCCGGCGTACTCGATCTCGCCTGACCGACCAGAGAGGGATACGCGATGGTTGGATCGGCATCCCGCGCTAGCTTTTTGTTTGAGCATGATCTTTTCGGAAAACCGGTTTCCACTTTTCCGGATCATGCTCTAAAGGGGGGATCATGTTTCTGAAGTTGACGGCGGCCGGCGAATTACAGTTCGAGGACCGGCAGAACTTTCGCGCCTTCAAGCTTGTCGTCGAGAGCGATCGCGGCCGGCTCGATGCGGTGCGCCGCGCGGTGGCGGGCAAGGCGGAACTCGCCGATGCAGAGACGGCCTGGATTTTCCAAGCTGCGCTGCGCCAGTGGCCCGGCCTCGAGCAGGATACCGGTTGGCAGCAGAATTTCTCCGCCATGATCGAAAAGGCGCGTCCGCACGGCTGGATCGACGATCAGCGCAACGCGATCAAAGCCCACATCGAGTGGGTATAAACGGCCATTGCGTCATTGCCAGAAGCCGACGGGTCCGGCCCGAAGTGGCCGGCCTAATGGTAAACCCCGCAACGACGACGCAGCTTTCTCAGATCACGTACTGCCGCAACGGCGGATAGCCGTTGAAGCCGACCGACGAATAGCTCGCCGTGTAAGCGCCGGCCGCCTCGATGATCACCTTGTCGCCGATGGCAAGCGACACCGGCAGCGGATACGGCGTCTTTTCGTACAGCACGTCCACCGAGTCGCAAGTCGGGCCGGCGATGATGCAAGGCACTGTCTCATCGCGGTCCTTGCTGGTACGGATCGGGTAGCGGATTGATTCGCCGATGGTTTCCGCCAATCCGTGGAATTTGCCGATATCGAGATAGACCCAGCGCACTTCGTCTTCGGGCGAGCGCTTGGCGATCAGCACCACCTCGGCCTCGATCATGCCGGCGTTGCCGACGAGCCCGCGCCCCGGCTCCACGATGGTGTTCGGCAGGTTGTTGCCGAAATGCTTGCGCAGCGAGCGGAAGATCGCCTTGCCGTAGGATTCTAGCTTCGGCGTCTTGCGCACATAGCGCGCCGGAAAGCCGCCCCCGAGATTGACGATGGACAGCGCGATGCCGCGCTCGGCGCAGGCGCGGAACACGGCCGCCGTCGAGGCGAGCGCGCGGTCCCAGGCTTCGACATTGTGCTGCTGCGAGCCAACGTGAAAAGACACGCCGTGCGGCACGAGCCCGAGCTTGTGCGCATGTTCGAGAATGTCGGCGGCATAGACCGGCTCGCAGCCGAACTTGCGCGACAGCGGCCATTCGGCGCCGGCGCCGTCGCAGAGGATGCGGCAAATCACGCGGCTGCCGGGCGCGGCGCGCGCGACTTTCTCGACCTCGGCCTCGCAGTCGACGGCAAAGAGCGTGACGCCGAGCGCGAAGGCGGCTGCGATCTCCGTCTCTTTCTTGATGGTGTTGCCGTATGAGATGCGCTCGGGCGGTGCGCTGGCAGCGAGCGCGGCGTGAGTTTCCGGCACCGAGGCCACATCGAAACAGCAGCCGAGCTCGGCAAGCAGTCTCAGGATTTCCGGCGCCGGATTGGCTTTGACGGCGTAGAAGACTTTGGTGTCCGGCAGCGCCTTGGCGAAGTTCAGATAGTTTTCGCGGACAACATCGAGGTCGACCACGAGGCAGGGTCCATTGTCGCAACGCTTCTTGAGGAATTCGCGGATACGCGCGGTCATGCCTCCACTCCCCATCCGACAGGCGGCGTAGCCGCCGACGTGAACCTCCTGCGACGCGCACGGATCCGCGCATGCGGAGCCGACTTACGTCGCCGTGATTGCTGCCTTGGTCCGGATGAGGGAGATCCCGTTCCGCACTGCTGGCAAAGAAGGACAAGCCCTTTCGGTGTCCCCGGCATTGGCGCCGGCAGTCATCCAAAAAAGCCCTTCCGTCGTTGCTTTAAGCCGCGTCGCCAGTGGAGAGCTGGCATCGCCGGTTCGCCTCCGGCTGCCGGTCGCGGGAGCAAGGAAGTGCAGTTTCTTCCTTGGCGGCTGTCCGGCCTCTTGTCCGGATGCCCACCGACCGACACACGGCCACAGGCACGTGCGAAATTGGGCAATTCCGCCAATAAGCCATTGTGCAGCGACGCGCAAGCATTTTGCGCGCAGCAAAGCGTCGGACGATCAGGCTTTGATGCGCCGGCAGCGCCGAGCCGGGGCTTGCGGAATTTTAGTGCGAAGCCGTGAACGGCTCGACGCGCTGCGCAGCGCGGACGAACTGCACCATGACGACGATGCCGCAGAGCACGAACAGTCCGTCCAGAAGCCGCGCGCCGAAAGTACCGAGCGCGAGCAGGTTGGCGATCGCCCAGCTTCCGGCGAACGCGGCGCCGAAGACTTCCGCGCTGATCAGGATGGCGGCGCTGACCACCGTCAGCACGTTCTCCCACAGGATGCGGCGGGGGCGCGGAGAGGTTTGCGGCTCGGGCTTGTTCATGGCTTTTCCGATGCGGCCGCACTCTCTCCGAAATGCAGGCCCAATTCAAGGCAGGATTCCCTATATATAAGCGGCATCCTCCTTCGGTGAAAAACCCGCATGAACGCGCAGAAACACGGCGATAACCCCTTTTTCCGGCATTGGGCCACCCCGGGCGAGGTGCCCCCGTTTGAAGAAATCAGGCCCGAGCATTTCGCGCCGGCCTATGCGCGCGCCTTCGCCGAACATGAGGCCGAGGTCGCGGCCATTGCCGGCCGTCCCGAGCCGCCGGATTTCGCCAATACCATTGCGGCGCTCGAGCTGAGCGGGCGGGCGCTGGGGCGGGTCGAACAGGTGTTCCATCTTCTGGCCGGCGCCCACAGCAACGACGCGCTGCTCGAGATCGAGCGCGAGCTCGCGCCGCAGGTCGCGAGCCACTGGCACAAGTTCCACACCAACGCAGAGCTCTTCCGCCGCATCGATGCTTTGATGCGGCAGAGCGAGACGCTCGACCTCACCGCCGAGCAGAAGCGCGTGCTCGAGCGCTATCACACATCCTTTCGCCGCGCCGGCGCCGCGCTCGACGGCGAGGCGAAAAAGCGGCTGGCGGCGATTGTCGAGCGGCTGGCGGAGCTCGGCACAGCGTTCAGCCAGAATGTGCTCGCCGATGAGCAGAGCTTCGCGCTGTCCTTGCATGAAGAAGCCGAGCTTGCCGGCCTGCCCGACTTCATGCGCGAGGCGATGAAATCCGAGGCGCAGGAACGCGACCTCGACGGCTACGTCGTGACACTGTCGCGTTCGAGCGCCGAGCCGTTCCTGGAATTCGCGCAGCGCCGCGACTTGCGTGAAAAGCTGTACCGCGCCTTCGTCTCGCGCGGCGACAATGGCGGCAAGACCGACAACAAGGCAATCATCACCGAGATGGTGCGGCTGCGCGCAGAACGCGCCCGGCTGCTTGGTTACACTGACTTTGCCCACTATCGTCTGGACGACGCGATGGCGAAAACGCAGAGCGCCGTCCGCAACCTGCTGGACACGGTGTGGACGCGGGCGCGGGCGCGGGTCGAAGCCGACCGCGACGCCCTGCAAGGGCTGGTGCAGAAGGAGGGCGGCAACTTCACGCTCGCGCCGTGGGACTGGCGTTATTACGCAGAGAAACTGCGGCAGGAGCGCTGCGATATCGATGAGGCGGAGATCAAACCGTATCTCAATCTCGATCGCATAATCGAAGCGGTGTTCTACACGGCAGAACGTCTGTTCGGCCTGCGCTTTTCCGAGCGCTCCGATGTTCCGACCTGGCACCCGGACGTGCGCGTCTGGGAGGTGCGCGGAAGCGACGACGGCGAGATCGGACTGTTCTTCGGCGACTATTTTGCCCGCCCCTCCAAACGCAGCGGCGCGTGGATGACGTCGCTGCGCGACCAGGAGAGGCTCGCCGGCGACATCCGTCCGCTGATCGTCAATGTATGCAACTTCGCCAAGGCCCCGGACGGCGAGCCGACGCTTTTGAGCTTCGACGACGCGCGCACGCTGTTTCACGAATTCGGCCACGCGCTCCATGGCTTGCTGTCGTCGGTGACCTATCCCAGCATTTCCGGCACCAGCGTCGCCACCGATTTCGTCGAGCTGCCGTCCCAGCTCTACGAGCATTGGCTCGAGCAGCCGGATGTGCTGCGCCGTTTCGCCAAGCACTATCAGACCGGCGCGGCGATCCCGGAGGATCTGCTGCGGCGGCTGATTGCGGCGCGCAATTTCGGCCAGGGCTTTGCGACCGTCGAATATCTCGCTTCGGCGATCGTCGATCTCGATTTTCACTCGCTCACGGCGCCGGAGACGATCGATCCCGGCGCATTCGAAGCCACCGCGCTTAACCGCATCGGCATGCCGACGGAGATCGCCATGCGTCATCGCCCGCCCCACTTCGCGCATGTGTTCTCGGGCGGCGGCTATGCGGCGGCCTATTACAGCTACATGTGGTCGGAAGTCCTCGACGCGGATGCCTTCGAGGCATTCGAGGAAACCGGCGACATCTTCGACCCGGCAACAGCGAAGCGGTTGCGCGAGACGATCTACGCCGCCGGCGGGGCGCAGGATCCGGTCGATGCCTACAAGGCTTTCCGCGGAAGGCTGCCGAGCTCGGAAGCTTTGCTGCGCAAGCGTGGTCTCGCTGAAATTCCCGTGCCAAACTAGCGGCATGGAACTGCATACTGCAGGTCATCGCCGCGGCGTCGTCTGCGCGCCGCATCATGAAGCCGTGGAAGCCGGCAGGTCGATCCTCGCCGAAGGCGGCAACGCGCTCGAAGCGATGGTGGCGATGGCGGCGATGATCGCCGTCGTCTACCCGCACATGACTCATGTCGGCGGCGACGGATTTTGGCTGATCCGCTTTCCGAGTGGACGCCTGCACACCATCATGGCGGCCGGTCCTGCCGGAGAATATGCCAACCCTGACTTTTATGAAGGCTTCGAGACGATCCCGCCACGCGGACCGTTTGCCGCGCTCACGGTGCCCGGCGCAATCGGCGGCTGGATGCTCGCATTGGAGGCGGCGAAGGCAAACGGCGGTACGCTGCCGCCTGATGTCCTGCTCCTTCCCGCCATTGTGCAGGCCCGCAACGGCTATGTGGTGTCGCGCAGCCAGGCGCGGCTAACGGCCGGGAAGCTGTTCGAACTCTCCGTCGCACCTGGTTTTGCCGAAACATTTCTGCGCGACGGCGAGCCGCCGGCCGAAGGCAGCACGATGACTCAAGAGGCATTCGCCGCGACGCTGCGGCACCTCGCGCTCGAGGGCCTCGATGACTTCTACCGCGGCGACGTCGGCCGCGAGATGGCGGCCGATCTCGATCAGATCGGCAGCCCGGTAACGCGCACCGATTTGGCCAACTATGAAGCGACGCTTGGCGAACCGCTGCGGCTCGATTTGCCGGCAGGCACGGTCTACAACACCGACGCGCCGACCCAAGGCGTCGCCTCGCTGATGATCCTCGCCTTGTTTGCGCGCCTTCGTGTGACCGAGCCCGAAAGCTTCGATCACATTCACGGCCTCGTCGAATCGACCAAGCGGGCGCTGCGCACCCGCGACCGCGTCCTCAGCGATCCCAGCCGCCTCGCGCACCCACTCGACCGGTGCCTCGAGCCGCGTTTCATCGCCGGCGAAGCGATGAAGATCGACCGGCGCAAGGCGGCACGCTGGCCGTTTGTGTCGGCCGGCGCCGATACCGTGTGGATGGGCGCCGCCGATACGAGCGGCCTTGTCGTGTCCTACATCCAATCGCTGTACTGGGAGTTCGGCTCCGGCTGCGTGCTGCCGCGCACCGGCGTCATTATGCAAAATCGCGGCGCGAGTTTTTCCCTGCAACGCGGCGCGCTCAATCTGGTGGCGTCCGGCCGGTTGCCGATCCACACCCTTAATCCGGCGCTGGCGGTGCTCAAGGACGGGCGCGTCATGGGCTACGGCGCCATGGGCGGCGACGGTCAACCGCAAACCCAAGCCGCGGTGTTCACACGTCATGTCACATTCGGCGTGCCGCTCGACGCGGCGGTCGACCGGCCCCGCTGGCTCTTGGGCCGAACCTGGGGCGACGAGCACGCGCGGCTGCGGCTGGAATCGCGCTTCGACGGCAACCTCGTCGATCGGCTTGCAGCCGCCGGCCACGATGTCGAGGTCCTGTCCGAACCCTATTCCGATACGATGGGGCATGCCGGCGCGGTGGTGCTGCATCCGGACGGAACCTGCGAGGGCGTTCACGATCCCCGCGCCGACGGCGGCGCCGCAGGGGTGTGAGTACTAGCGAGCCTCCTTTCCGCCCTACTTGCAGGGAAATGTGCGCGCGGGTTGGGATAGGTCTAAGCGCGCGCATGTTTCGCCGAATTGTCTTTCTAATCGCCGGGCTAGCGTGTCTGGTCGCGAGCACGCCGCGTGCGCAGGCCCATCCGCATGTGTGGGTGACGATGACCTCCGAGCTTTTGTACGCGCCGGATGGCTCGGTCACCGGCGTGCGCCACGCCTGGACCTTCGACGACATGTTCTCCGCTTTCGCCACCCAGGGGCTCGAGCAGAAGACAAAGGGCCAGTTCGCGCGCGAGGAGCTTGCGCCTCTCGCCAAGGTCAACGTCGAGTCGCTGCAGGAATATGCCTACTTCACCTACGTGAAGGTGAATGGAAAACGGCAGAAGGACGCCCTGTCGGATCCGGTCGACTATTATCTCGAGTACGATCCGAAAGAGGCCGTGTTGACGCTGCACTTCACGCTTCCTTTCAAGACGCCGCTGAAGGCCAAGGCGCTTGATGTGGAAGTTTACGATCCCGACTTCTTCATCGACTTCGCCTTCGCCGAGAAGGATCAGGTGCGGCTGATCAATGCGCCGGCGCAATGCTCGGTTTCCGTTGCAAAACCGCACGACGACTTTTTCTCGGCGGCGGTGCGGCTCGACAAGTCCATGGCGTGGGAAGCGAATGCCGGCATGGGTGCAAATTTCGCCAACCGGGTATCGGTGACCTGTCCGTGACGCGCGACGCTAAGGCGCGCCTGGTCCTGAGTGTCCTCCTCGTGGCCCTGATCACAGCCGGGTTTTGCCAGGAGGCCGCCGCGCAATCGAGCCCGCTCGCGGCGATGCGGCAGCCGGCGGCAACCGGGTTCGTCGGCTGGCTTTTAAGCAAGCAGGCTTTGTTCTATCGCGAATTGTCCGGCCTGATCCGCGCCGCCAAGAGCGACGGCACGGCGCTCTGGGGACTTATGGGCATCTCGTTCGCCTATGGCATTTTCCATGCCGCAGGTCCGGGCCACGGCAAAGCGGTGATCTCCTCCTACCTCGTCGCCAACGAGGAGACCTGGCGGCGCGGCGTCATCCTGTCGTTCGCGTCCGCTTTGTTGCAGGCGCTCACCGCGGTGGTGCTGGTTGCTGTTGCCGCGATTCTGATCGGAGCAACCGCCAAGGCCATGGGCGACACGGTGCGCATGATCGAGACCGTCAGCTACTCGCTGATCGTGCTGGTCGGCGCCCGGCTCCTCTGGGTGAAGGGACGGGCGTTCCTTCGCACGCTGCACGCACTCAAATCCGAACCGGCACCAGCGGCGGAGCACGCGCACGATCATCATACCCCGTGTACACATCATGAGCATTCACACGATCACCATGTGCCCCATTCGCACGATGACGCGCGCGCTCACCGGCATGGCGCAGATCACAGCCACGATCATGACGACGACGAGAGCGTGCTACCATGGGGTCACGCGCATGGGCCGGAACCGGAAGAACTCGCGGGCCCGGGCGGCTGGCGGCGCGGGCTCTCGGCGATCGTCGCGGTTGGTTTGCGGCCTTGCTCGGGCGCGATCATCGTTTTGGTGTTTGCGCTGGCGCAGGGGCTGTTCTGGGCCGGTGTGGCCTCAACCTTTGTCATGGGAATCGGCACAGCCATCACGGTCGCAGCGATCGCCTCGCTTGCCGTCGGCGCAAGAGCAGTGGCGAAGCGGTTTGCAGCGACACGCGCCAGCTACGGCACGCTGATGCTGCGCGGCGTCGAAGTCGGCGCCGCGGTGCTGGTGATGCTGTTTGGCGTGCTGCTGCTCACCGGCACGATCGCGAGCGAGCGCATGGGGATGTTCTGATCTTTTGGGATGGGTTAAGCCGCGCAGCGGCGTAACCCACCAAGTCGGCCGGCGGGTTTCGCCTCGCTTAAACCCATCCTACTTTTTCAGGCGACCTTTTCGCTCATATGCCGGAACATGGCCTGGCGCGCCTCGTCGTCCATCTCGGTCTTGAACTTATGCTTGTCCTTGAGCCCCGCTGCGCGCTGTGCCGCCGGCCGCGCGCTAATCTCGTCGACCAAGCGCTTGAGGTTGGGGAATTTCGCCCATGCGGCTTCGCCGAGCACGATCGGCATGCCGCGCGCCCAGCCCCACACCGCCATGTCGACAATCGTATAGGTGTCGCCGAGCATGTATTTCTGCTTTGCGAGCCGCGCATCAAGAATGCCGAAATGGCGTTGCGCCTCGAAGGCGTAGCGATTGATGGCGTATTCGTTCTTTTCCGGCGCGTACATGCGAAAGTGCACCGACTGGCCGGAGTAAGGACCGACGCCGGAGGCGACGAACATCAGCCATGAAAGGAGCTCGGCGCGCATCTTGTCGCCGGCGGGCGGCATGAACTTGCCGGTCTTCTCGCCGAGGTAAAGCAGAATCGCGTTCGAGTCGAACACGGTGACGTCGCCGTCGACAATCGCCGGCACCTTGGCATTCGGATTGATCGCGAGATATTCCGGTTTGTGCTGCTCGCCTTTGCGGGTGTCGACCGGAATGCCCTCATAGGGGATTCCGGCTTCTTCGAGAAAGAGCGCCACCTTGGTCGGGTTGGGCGCGCCGCTGAAATAGAACTTCAACATTTCACACCTCGTTGCTTGATGAAGCTCCGTCGAAACGCCGACAGAGCAAGAGCTCGCGCGGGATGACGTTTCTTCGAATCGTCAACCGCGCTAACCATTGGGTTGCGCATGATCTTTTCCGAAAACCGGGGCCCACTTTTCGGGATCATGCTTTAGAACAATCCCGTTATTCTACCATCGGCCCCGACATCGATGGTATCGGCAGCCGGCACTTTCGGCAGGCCCGGCATGGTCATAATCTCCCCGCAGATCGCCACGACGAACTCAGCGCCCGCCGAGAGCCGCACTTCGCGCACCGGTATGGAAAAGCCGGTCGGAGCGCCCTTGGCGTCCGGATTGGTCGAGAACGAATATTGCGTCTTGGCAATGCAGACCGGCAACTTGCCGAAGCCCATTTCCTCCCAGGCCTTGAGCTGATCCTTCACCGACTTGTCGGCGGTGGCATCCTCGGCACGGTAGACTTCCTTGGCGATCGTGCGCACTTTCTCGAACAGCGGCATGTCGTCGGGATATAGGAGTTTCAGATCCGCCTTGTCTTCGTCGATGATGCGCACCACGGCTTTGGCGACATCGGCGGCACCTTCGCCGCCCATCGCCCAGTGGTCGGCCATCAGCGCTTCGACGCCGAGCGACTTGCATTTCTCCTTCACCAGATCGATCTCGGCGTCGCTATCGGCGGAGAAGCGGTTGATCGACACGACTGCCGGCAGATTGAATTTTTTGATGTTCTCGACATGGCGCTGCAGGTTCGCCATGCCGGCCGCCAGCGCTTTCAGATCTTCCTTTTTCAGATCCTCCTTCTTGACTCCGCCGTGCATCTTGAGCGCGCGGATGGTGGCGACGATGACCACGCAGTCCGGCTCCAGACCGGCCTTGCGGCATTTGATGTCGAGGAATTTCTCGGCGCCGAGATCGGCACCGAAGCCGGCTTCGGTTACGACATAATCGGCAAGCTTGAGCGCCGTGCTTGTCGCCGAGACGGAATTGCAGCCGTGCGCGATGTTGGCGAACGGCCCGCCGTGAATGAAGGCCGGCGTGCCCTCGAGTGTCTGCACCAGATTGGGCGCGATGGCGTCCTTCAACAAGGCCGCCATGGCGCCGTGCGCGTTCAATTCCTTGGCGCGTACCGGCTTGCGGTCGCGCGTATAGCCGACAATGATATTGCCAAGACGCGTCTTCAGATCCTCAAGATCGTTGGCGAGGCAGAAGATCGCCATGACCTCGGAAGCGACCGTAATGTCGAAGCCTGCCTCGCGCGGATAGCCGTTGGCGACGCCGCCGAGCGAACAGACAATCTCGCGCAGCGCTCGATCGTTCATGTCCAGTACGCGCCGCCACGCGACGCGGCGGCTGTCGATGCCAAGCGCATTGCCCCAATAAATGTGATTGTCGATCAGCGCCGCGAGCAGATTGTGCGCAGTGGTGATGGCGTGAAAGTCGCCGGTGAAATGGAGGTTGATATCCTCCATCGGGATCACCTGGGCATAGCCGCCGCCGGCGGCACCGCCCTTGACGCCGAAGCAGGGTCCGAGCGACGGCTCGCGCAGGCACATCATCGCCTTCTTGCCGATGTGATTGAGCGCGTCGGTGAGTCCGACCGTCGTCGTCGTCTTGCCCTCGCCGGCCGGCGTCGGAGTGATAGCCGTCACCAGGATCAGCTTGCCGTTCTTCTTACCCTTGAGCGACTTGATGTAATCCATCGAGACCTTCGCCTTGTAGTGGCCGTAGGGCTCGAGATTCTCGGGCGCGATGCCAAGCTTTTCCTTCGCTACATCGAGGATGCGCCGCGGCTTGGCGGCTTGGGCGATTTCAATGTCGGACTTGGGATTTTGGTGTTGTGAGGCAGGCATGTGTGCAGGATCCGCTCAAGCGTACGAGGAATGGAAAAACGGCAGGAAGAACGGCTAGCTCACGCCAACCTCGCTTTGACAGCGACACTGGCGGATTTGGCCCACTCGCCGGCATCGACTTTCTTGCCATCGGCGGGTTGAACGCGCGTGACCTTGAAGCGGCCATCGGCGCAGACGACGGTGATGCCGTCGGCCTCGACGGCGACGATCTCGCCCATCTTGCCGCCGATACCCTTCGGGTCTTTGGCCGGCAACGGCTTCGCCTCGAAGATTTTCACGGTCGCGCCGTCAAGCTTCGACCAGGCGCCGGGCGCCGGATTGCAGCCGCGGATCAGGCGATCGATGTCCTGCCAGGGGCGGCCCCAATCGATATGCGCGTTGTCGGGCCCGCAGCGGCCTTCATACGTGGCTTTCGTCTCGTCCTGTTTGATGCGCGGCGCCTTGCCGGCCTTGACGAGATCGATCGCCTCGAGCGTCGCCTCGACTCCCATCGGAAACAGCCGGTCGAAATAGACTGAGCCGAGGGTGTCGGTCGCCGAAATCGGGGTCTTTTTTTGGATCAGAACATCGCCGGTATCGAGACCGTTATCGGGCCAGAAAATCGATAAGCCGGTTTCCGTCTCGCCCTTGATGATGGGCCAGTTGATCGCGCTAGGGCCGCGATAGGCGGGCAGCAGCGACGGATGATATTGAATCGAGCCGTGCGTCGGAATATGGAGAAAATCTTCCGGAACAAACAACGTCACGAACGCCATCACCTGCAGGTCGGGCTTGAGGGCGCGAAACGCGTCCCAGACCTCCGGCTTGCGATAGGACTCGGGCTGATACACCGGCAGCTTGGCCGCGAGCGCCGCTTCCTTGAGCGGATCGGCCTTGGCGCCGGGTTTCTCCGGCGCGACGTAGACGGCAACGACATCGTCTCCGCGATTGAGGAGCGCTTCCAACACCGCCCTGCCGAATGCCTGCTGCCCGTGGACGACAATACGCATTGCCAACTCTTCTCCCTCCGCTCACGCCCGCGCGGGCATCCAGCACGAAGCTCCGTACTGCTAAAGCTGGGTCCCCGCAGTCGCGGGGACGAGCAGTCCAGTTTGCTACGCTGCCGCCGCCTCGGCTTTCTTCTCCGGCGCACTGATTGCGCCGGAACCCTTGATGGCCTCGATCTCCCGATCCGCGTATTTCAGCACATCGCGTAGCACTTCATCGGTATGTTCGCCAAGCAGCGGCGAGCGGCGCACGTCGGCAATCGAGTCAGATAATTTGATCGGATTGCCCACAGTGAGATACGGTCCACGCGTGGGATGATCGACTTCCACGACCGTACCCGTTGCGCGCAGGGATTGTTCGTGGGCAAGCTCCTTCATCGATAGGATCGGCCCACACGGGATGTCGAGCTTGTTGAGAATGTCCATGGCCTCGAACTTGGTCTTGGTCATGGTCCATTGCTCGATGGTGCCAAAAATATGCTTGAGCCGCGGCAGCCGTGCGTTGGGCGTGGCATAGTCCGGATCGGTCTTCCATTCCGGCTTGCCGATCACGTCGCAGATCGCGCCCCACACCGGCGCCTGAGTGATGAAATAGATGTAAGCGTCGGGATCGCTCTCATATCCCTTGCATTTGAGGATCCAGCCCGGCTGACCGCCGCCGGAATCGTTGCCCGCCCGCGGCACCGTGTCGCCGAAGGGTACGCCTTCGCCGTATTGGCTGTATTCGGTCAGCGCACCGTGCGCCAGCCGCTGCTGGTCGCGCAGCTTCACGCGTGCCAGATTGAGCACGCCGTCCTGCATGGCGCAGAGCACTTTCTGCCCGCGGCCGGTGCGATTGCGTTGATAGAGCGCGGCGACAATGCCGAGCGCAAGATGCAGGCCGGTGCCCGAATCGCCGATCTGCGCGCCGGTCACGAGCGGCGGACCGTCGCGAAATCCGGTGGTCGATGCCGAACCGCCCGCACATTGAGCGACGTTCTCGTAGACCTTGCAGTCTTCGTACGGTCCGGGGCCGAAGCCTTTGACCGAGGCAACGATCATGCGCGGATTGAGCTTGTGAATGTGCTCGAACGTGAGCCCCATGCGGTCGAGCGCGCCGGGGGCGAAATTCTCCACCAGCACGTCGCATTCCTTCACCAGCCGATCGAGGATTTCCTTGCCCTTCGGATGCTTGCTGTCGATCGTGATCGAGCGCTTGCTGCCGTTGAGCATGGTGAAATAGAGACTGTCAGCGCCTTTCACGTCGCGAAGCTGGCCACGCGTGATGTCGCCGACGCCTGGGCGTTCCACTTTGATCACGTCGGCGCCCATGAACGCGAGCAATTGGGTGCAGGTCGGCCCCGATTGCACGTGCGTGAAATCGAGGATGCGCACGCCGTCGAGCGCCCTGCCCGCCTCTCCCCAAGGCATCGACGACGGTCGCGGCAGGGTGTTGCCGTTGGCCGTTTTGGCCGACGGCTTTTTTGCTGCGACTTTCGCCGTGCTCATCGCCGGCTTCCTGGCCGCCGATTTCACCGCCTTGCCGGCGGACTTTTTTGCAGGCGCCCTGGATTTGTTCGCGCGCAGTTTGAATTTCGCTTTCTTGCGCGTTGCCATCAGATCTCTCTCCTAACCTCTTGCGCATCCCGGGCGCTGCACAACACGTAGCGAAGCAAAGTGGTGCGCTGCAGAACCGGGACCGTCACAGATTCCACTTTCCTTGTTGCGATCCCCGATCGGCGGTGCACCGCTTCGTGTTGCAACACGTCCGGGGTGAAGCTTTGCATCATTTCTTGCGAATTTTGCTTTGCGGATTGAGGTTGCCGATTCGGCCGCTCTCGCTGCCGGCCGCCGGATCGATCGCGGCATTGATCAGGGTGGGCCGGCCGGAATCCATGGCCTCGCTGACGGCGCGTTTGAGCTCGTCGGGCGTCGTCACATGCACGCCGATACCGCCGAATGCGTCCATCATCTTCTCGTAGCGCGAATCTTTGACGAAGACGGTCGTTGCGACATCCGTCCCGCCCGACGGATTGATGTCGGTACCGCGATAGATGCCGTTGTTGTTGAAGATGACGATGCAGACCGGCAGATCATACCGGCAGATCGTTTCGACTTCCATGCCGGAAAAACCAAATGCGCTGTCGCCTTCGATCGCGAGCACGCGCTTGCCGGTTTGAATGGCTGCCGCGACTGCAAAGCCCATGCCGATGCCCATGACGCCCCAGGTGCCGACGTCCAGGCGCTTGCGCGGCTGATACATATCGATGACGCCGCGCGCGAGATCGAGCGTGTTGGCGCCTTCATTGACAAGGATGGCATCGGGCCGCTCCTTGATAACGGAACGCAATGCACCAAGCGCTCCGTAGAAATCCATCGGCACCGCATTGCTCATGAGCCGCGGCGCCATCTTGGCGATGTTCTCTTCCTTTTTCGCTTTGACTGCGTCGGTCCAGGCGGCGGGCGGTGCCGGCCACTTGCCGCCCATGCCGTGCAGAAGCGCCGACACACAAGAGCCGATGTCGCCGACAACGGGCGCTGCGATCTCTACGTTGCTGTCCATCTCCTTCGGCTCGATGTCGATCTGGATGAACTTCTTCGATCCGGGCTCACCCCAGGCCTTGCCCTTGCCGTGCGATAGAAGCCAGTTGAGGCGTGCGCCGATCAGCATCACGACATCGGAATCCTTCAACACCGTCGAGCGCGCGGCGCCAGCACACTGCGGATGGGTGTCGGGCAAAAGCCCTTTGGCCATGCTCATCGGCAGAAACGGAATGCCGCTTTTCTCCACCAGCGCGCCAATGTCGTCGTCGGCTTGCGCGTAAGCCGCACCTTTGCCGAGGATGATCAGGGGGCGCTGGGCGCACTTGAGAACATCGAGGGCGCGCGCAACCCCCGCCGGCGATGGGATCTGCGCCGGCGCCGGGTCGACAACCTTGACGAGCGATTTCGCACCGGCGTCCGCGTCCATCACTTGAGCGAAAAGCTTGGCCGGCAGGTCGAGATAGACGCCGCCCGGACGGCCGGAAACGGCCGCGCGGACCGCCCGCGCCACGCCGATACCGATGTCGGCGGCATGCAACACGCGAAAGGCCGCCTTGCAGAGCGGTTTCGCGATGGCCAGTTGGTCCATCTCTTCGTAATCGCCTTGCTGCAGGTCGACGATTTCGCGCTCCGACGAACCGCTGATCAGGATCATCGGAAAGCAGTTGGTCGTGGCGTTGGCCAGCGCCGTCAGAGCGTTGAGAAATCCTGGAGCCGACACTGTGAGGCAGATGCCCGGTTTTTTCGTCAGGAAGCCCGTGATCGCGGCTGCGTTGCCGGCGTTCTGCTCATGCCGGAAGGAGATGACCCGGATGCCGGCGGCCTGCGCCATGCGGCCGAGGTCGGTGATCGGAATGCCCGGAACGCCATAGATCGTGTCGATGCCGTTAAGCTTGAGCGCATCGATGACGAGGTGGAAGCCATCGGTCAGCGGCCGGTCCGCCGCCGCCGAATCCGCGCCTTCGCCTTTCTCCTTAACCACCGCGCCGGCCATGCGATTCTCCAAGTGACGCAATATCCCCAGGGGCCTTTTGGTAGTTCATTATTCCACAATTCGCCATGTCCAAAACGGCCGACCCGCCACGCGCCGAGGGTGCGATCGATACCATTCCCGCAAAATTTGCTGGGCTCGCCCGGAACTCTTGTTCTGTAAGGCATTTGCCTCGTAGCCGGAACATTTTGCGCTGCAAACCGGCCCTCGATAAGTCTCGAATACAGCGCAGAACGTGGGCAATCGGGCGGACATTGTACCGCTGCCATGCGCATCAATCGACGCGGACATGCATCCGATCCGATGCATAGTCTGGTCACTATCCCACACTAAGCACGCTGCCGAACACCGAGGCCGAGAGTAGGAATTCGGAAGCTCAGGAAATCTCAGGACGCCAATGCCGCCGAAATCTGCAGCACAGACGCTTCCGGTTACCGCGCCCGCTGAGGACGCGTTCTACATCGCAGCCACGCAATCGGTTTCCCGGCCGCGCTGCTCGCTCAAAAGCAACGACACATTCATTGTACTGGACACCCACGGCGACATGGGCGCGGCGACGGGCGGAACCGACGGCCTGTTCTCCCACGACACCCGATTTCTCTCTCAGCTGCAGCTTCTGATCAACGGCGCGCAGCCACTGCTGCTCGGTTCAAATTTGCGCGACGACAACGCAGCCCTCGTCGTCGATCTCACCAACCCGGACGTCTTCGCCGATCAGCGCGTTATCCTGGAGAGGGACACGCTGCATATTCTGCGCACGGTCTTTCTGTGGCGCGACACGGTTTATCAGCGGTTCGGCTTGCGCAACTACGGCGATCGCCCGATCGACGTTCAGATGGCGATTCTGTTCGCCAACGACTTTGCCGATCTTTTCGAGGTGCGCGGCACCCGCCGCGACAAACGCGGTGCCTCAACCGTACAGCTGCGCGGCAGCGGCCAAGTGCAGCTCAATTATCACGGGCTCGACGACAAACTGCGCCGCACGACACTGACCTTCGATCCGCCGCCGAACAGATTGGCGACCAACGGCGCGCTCTACGAGCTTAAGCTCGAGCCGGGCGAGTTCCGGCCGATCTTTCTGGCGGCCGGGTGCAACACAGCAGAGAGCCGGCCCGTGCCGTTCCTGCGCGCGCTGATCAAGGCACGTCGTGAGCTGCGCCAGTCGAGCTGCGGCCGTACCACCGTCGAGACGTCGAACGAGCTTTTCAACGAGATGCTGTGCCGCGCCGCCGCCGATCTCCAAATCCTCATGACCGATACGCCGCAGGGGCGCTATCCCTATGCCGGCATTCCCTGGTTCTCGACCACTTTCGGGCGCGACGGCTTGATCACGGCTTTGCAGATGCTGTGGTGGAGCCCCGACGTGGCGCGCGGCGTGCTGCGCCGCCTCGCTCATTATCAGGCGCAGACCACCGATCCTCTCGCCGATGCCGAGCCTGGAAAAATCCTGCACGAAATGCGCGGCGGCGAAATGGCGGCGCTGCGCGAAGTGCCGTTCGGCCTTTACTATGGGAGCGTCGACTCGACACCGCTTTTCGTCCTGCTCGCGGGTCTGTACCTGGAACGCACCGGCGACGTCGAAACCATTGCTGAACTGTGGCCGGCGATCCGCGCCGCGCTCGATTGGATCGATGGCCCGGGCGATCCCGATGGCGACGGCTTTGTCGAATATTTGCGCGCGACCGAGCAGGGTCTCGCCAATCAGGGCTGGAAGGATTCGAACGACGCGGTTTTTCATGCCGACGGACGACTGGCCGAAGGCGCCATCGCGCTCGCGGAAGTGCAGGGCTACGTCTACGCCGCCAAGCGCATGGCGGCTTGTTGCGCGCGCCGTATCGGGCGTAAACCCGAGGCCGACAAGCTTGATGCCCAAGCCGACAAACTTGCCGCGCAATTCGACGCCGCCTTTTGGTGCCCGGAAATCGAGACCTACGCGCTGGCGCTCGACGGCGCCAAGCGGCCCTGCGCAGTGCGCACCTCGAATGCCGGCCAGGTTCTCCTGAGCGGCATCGCCAATCCGGCGCGCGCCGCGCTGATCGCGAAGGGACTGTTGCGGCCCGACTTCTTCTCCGGCTGGGGCATCCGCACGGTGGCACGCGGCGAACCGCGCTACAATCCGATGTCCTATCATGACGGCTCGATCTGGCCGCACGATAACGCTCTCATTGCACTTGGCTTCGCGCGCTACGGATTAAAGCAGCCGATCGATAAGTTATTCGAGGGCTTGTTCCACGCCGGCACCTATATGGACCACCGGCGCCTGCCGGAGCTTTTCTGCGGTTTCCAGCGCCAGCACGGTCAAGGGCCTACGCTTTATCCGGTCGCATGCGCGCCGCAGGCTTGGGCCGCGGCAACGCCGTTCGCGCTTCTGCAAGCCTGCCTCGGGCTCGAGTTTGATCCGTTCGCCAACGAGATCAGATTGAGCAATCCGCGGCTGCCCGCATTTCTCGACGAGGTGACGCTTCGCGATTTGCAACTCGGCTCGTCCTTCGTGGACCTGCGCGTGCGGCGGCACGGCGAGACCGTGTCGCTCGATACGCCGCGCATCAGCGGCGGCATCCGGGTCTCCATCGTCCATACCTGCTGAATCAGCCGCCGAAGCCGACCACATGGAACCAGACGGGCCGGCTCAACTTAGTGGGGTGAACGTTCGCTGGAGGGCGGTATGCATGGAAGTTCCCGACCGGCGCTGGCGCTCGCCGCACTTTTGGCGCTGATCGCAGCGGCAACCTTCGCATTTGCCGAAAATGATACGGAAAAAACCGAGCCGCCCGCCGCCAGCACAACCCCGCCGCCCGCCAACCCTCCGCCCCCTCAGGTCACTCCGGAAATCACCGTCCTGAACAAGCACGAAGTCGAAGGCATTCTCGGCCGTGACGTGCGCAGCAGCGCCGACGAGGACATGGGCCGGATCGTCGACGTGCTCGTCGACCGGGCCGGCCAAGTGCGGGCCGCGATCATCGATTTCGGCGGCTTTCTCGGCGTCGGCAGTCGCAGGATCGCGGTGGATTGGAATGCGCTGCATTTTCCGCAGCCAGGCAACCCAGGGGAGCGGATCGCCCTCGATTTGACCCGCGATCAGGTCAAGGCCGCTCCCGAATACAGGGAGGGCAAGCCTGTCGTCATCCTCGGCTCGCTCGGAAAGCTCGAGTCCCTGCCCGAATAGCGACAATGCTGGAGATCTGTTCTGGCTGCGGAACCCCTACACCGCTTCGGCGACCGTCATGATCGGCAGCGCGGTGGCGTAGGCGCGTCCGCCCCACCGCCGCGCGAGCGGCCCGACGCCGCCGAGCCGCCGCTGGCGCCTTCGCGACGCAGCCTGCGCGGCCTCGATTGGTTCGTCTTCTTCGTTGCCGACGTGCAGACCGGTTTCGGCCCCTTCGTCTCGGTATTCCTCACCACCCAAAAATGGACGCAGATCGATATCGGCCTTGTTCTCTCCGCGGCCGGTTTCGTGTCTCTCATTGCACAGATGCCGGGCGGCGCGCTGGTCGACGCGGCGCGCTCCGAACGGCTGGTTGCCGGGATCGCGATCGGCGCGATCTGCTTCAGTGCGCTGGCCTACGCCGCGATGCCGATATTCCCGATGGTGCTCTCGGCGGCCGTTGTGCATTCGCTGGCGAGCTGCGTGCTGGGCCCGGCCATTGCGGCAATCAGCCTCGGTCTTGTCGGGCACGCGGCAATCAGCGAACGGCTGGGCCGCAATGCCCGGTTTGCCTCCATCGGCAACGGACTGGCCGCCGCCGTGATGGCCGGCGTTGGATATTTTTCACCGCGCGGGGTTTTCATCGTCACCGTCTGTTTGCTGATACCGGCGGTGTTGGCGTTGCGCAGCATCGCCGCGGGCGAGATTGATCCGGAGCGCGCCCACGGAGCGGCATCGCGGCGCGTTCGGAAGCCGCCGACCAAGCCCGGCGAATTGATGCACAACCGCTCGCTCTTGATATTTGCCGGCTGCTTGCTTCTCTTTCACCTGGCCAACGCGGCCATGTTGCCGCTGGTAGGCAGCGTCGTCACCATGCGCTCAGCGCGCTGGGCGACAATTTTGATCGGCGCTTGCATTGTCGTCCCCCAGCTCGTGGTCGCGGCCCTCTCGCCGTGGATCGGCCGGCGCGCGCAGATTTGGGGCCGCCGGCCGTTGCTGCTGATCGGTTTTGCCGCCTTGCCGGTCCGGGGCTTGCTGTTCGCATGGGTCACCGATCCGGAAATTCTGGTTGTGATCCAGATCCTCGACGGCATCACCGCGGCCGTGTTCAGCGTGATGGTGCCGCTCGTGGTCGCCGACCTTACGCGCGGGACCGGACATTTCAATCTCGGGCAAGGAATCGTCGGGACCTTTGTGGGGATTGGAGCGTCGCTGAGCGCGACGCTGGCCGGCTACATCACCGACCGTTTTGGCAGCCCGGCCGCCTTCATGGGGCTCGCGGCAATCGCGGCGATCGGTTTTGTGGTGGCCTGCCTGTCGATGCCAGAGACACGGACCGGCGCGGAGGAAGCGGACTAACGCCGTCGCGCGCCGGCACAGGCGCAGCCCGCGTCGCAGCTACCCCGGCCGGCCTCCGGCCGAGTTGGGTTCAAACCGATCCGCCAAGGCTACAAAGCCGGCGCGTCGTCGGAAACCAGACGCAGATGCGGCGCGATGCGGTCCGCCATGCTGCGATAAACCGAAAGATAGTCCTGGGCCATCCGGCGCGCCGTGAACCGCTGCTCGAAGCGCCGCCGAATCTTTTCCCGCGACAGGTGGCTCAGTCGGTCGACGGCTCCAATGGCGCCGTTGATGTCCTCGACGACGAATCCGGTAACACCGTCGTCAATCACTTCAGGCGCCGATCCGCGATTGAAGGCGATGACCGGCGTGCCGCAAGCCATCGCCTCGATCATCACCAGGCCGAACGGCTCCGGCCAGTCGATCGGAACGAGCAGCGCCATCGCGCCGCTCAGAAACTCGGATTTATGCGTGTCGTTGATTTCGCCGATATAGTCGACCTGCGCCGACTTCATCAGCGGCAGAATTTGCTCCTCGAAATACTCGCGGTCGACATTGTCGACCTTGGCCGCCACTTTGAGCGGCATGCCGCAATGCTCCGCAATACGAATGGCGCGATCGACGCCCTTTTCCGGCGCGATGCGGCCGAGAAAAGCGAAATACGACGGCTTGATCGGCTTGGGCCGCAGCAGGTTCTCCGGCAATCCGTGATGGACGGTGCGGACCCAATTGGCCTGCGGCAAGGGCCTGCGCTGCGCGTTGGAAATCGACACGACCGGCACCGACGAGAAAGTATCGAACACCGGCTGATGCTCCGGCAGGTCAAGCCGGCCATGCAAGGTGGTGACGAACGGCGTCGGCTGGCGTGAAAACAGGGAGAATGGATAATAGTCGAGGTGGAAATGCAGGAAATCGAACTCGGCCGCACGCTGATAGACCCGCTCCAGCATCATCATGTGCAGCGCGTTGGGATCGCGCACGGAACCATCGAGCCGCAGAGCGCGCGGCCAACTGGCATCGAGCCGGGCGCTCGTCACCGAGTCGCCGCTGGCAAACAGCGTGACTTCGTGGCCGAGCGCAATCAGCTCCTCGGTCAGCCACGACACCACGCGCTCAGTCCCGCCATACAGCTTCGGAGGCACCGCTTCCGTCAGCGGGGCGATCTGCGCAATATGCATCGAATTCGACCTTTCCTTTGGAACACCCCATCCCCGCGGGTTCCGCGCACAAGACAAAGAACTGCAATCTGATCAAATGTTTCAGATGCCGTGGGGAACTTTATTTTTTCCGAGCAAGGGAACTTCCACTCGATAAAAAATGTTGACTTTAATCCGGGGTGGTCACTGGGCACGTTGGCTTCGGCGTGTCGTGCAGACATTTGGCTCGGAACTTGATCTCGAAGGGAACTCGACTTTTTCGGAAAGGCTCGTGTTCAAACAAAACGCGTAGACAATTCGAACAAAGGTGATTCCGCTCTAAGTCACCCAAAGTCAGAAAAAGTTACCGCCACTGATGGATAGATTTGGAGTTTTCGGCGTTGTTGTGCTTGCACGGGTGACGGGTTCCCTGTCCACGAGTGGAGGAGTTGGTACGCGCATGGCCGATCTGTGTGAGTACGCCGGTCGTCCTCTCGCTTTCATTCTTCGTTATGTGCGGTGTCGACCCATCGCCCACACCGCCATCCTCACGGCAGTCTTGACCGCGGTCGCCTGTTCGGTCGGCACGCAATACGGCGTCAAGTTCCTGGTCGACGTCCTATCCAATCACAACGGAGCCGGCGTCTGGATCGCCTTTGGCCTGCTCGGCTCGTTGATCACCGCCGATAATCTTCTCTGGCGTCTCGCCGGCTGGATCGCCAACTACACGTTCGTCGGCGTCACCGGCGATCTCCGGCGCGATTTGTTCCGGCACCTTACGGGGCATTCGCAAAGCTATTTTGCCGAGCGGATGCCCGGCACGCTCACGAGCCGCGTCACGGCAACCTCCAACGCAGTGTTCACCGGCGAAAACATGTTCGTCTGGAACGTGTTGCCGCCCTGCGCCGCGACCGTTGCCGCCATTGCGCTGGTCTTCACCGTCAGCTTGCCGATGGCGGTTGGGCTCAGCTTGGTCGCGGGCGTGATGGTCGTGATCATGTTCCGGCTGGCCGCCGCCGGCCGACCGCTGCACCACGATTTTGCCAGCAAGGCCGCAGCCGTCGACGGCGAAATGGCCGACATTGTCACCAATATGCCGCTGGTGCGGGCGTTCGGCGGCTTCTTGCGCGAGCACCGCCGTTTCGATGCGACCGTCGCGCGCGAAATGGAGGCGCGTCGGCGCAGCCTGTTCTATCTCGAGAAGCTGCGCATCTTTCACGCCGTCGTGACCATTATTCTGGCGCTCAGCCTGCTCGCCTGGGCCGTCATGCTGTGGCAGCGCGGCGCGGCGACCACCGGCGACGTGGTACTGATCTGCACGCTCGGGCTTTCCGTGCTGCATGCGACGCGCGACCTTGCCGTCGCATTGGTCGATATCACCCAGCACATCGCGCGCCTCTCGGAGGCTTTGGCGACGCTGCTGGTGCCGCACGAGCTGCGCGATCATCCGGAAGCGACGCCGCTGGTGCGGCGGGGCGCCAGCGTGAAGTTCGAGCAGATCCAGTTCCGCTACGGCGAGGGCCAGCAGATCTTCGAGGACTTGAACCTGAGCTTCATGCCGGGAGAGCGCGTCGGCCTGGTCGGCCCTTCGGGAGCCGGCAAGTCGACCGTGTTCGCGCTGCTGCAGCGTTTCTATGACGTGCAAGTCGGCCGCATCCTGATCGACGGGCAGGACATTTCCCGCGTGACGCAAGAGAGCCTGCGCGACGCGATCGGCGTGGTGCCGCAGGACATCTCGCTGTTTCATCGTTCGGTCATGGAAAATATCCGCTACGGACGGCCGGACGCCTCCGACGAGGAGGTGCACGAAGCGGCGATCGCCGCGCGCTGCGACTTCATCGAGGGCCTGCCGAACGGCATGCGCACGCTAGTCGGCGAACGCGGCGTCAAGCTTTCCGGCGGTCAGCGACAGCGCATTGCCATCGCCCGCGCCTTTCTCAAGAACGCGCCGCTCCTGCTGCTGGACGAAGCCACCTCCGCGCTCGACGGCGAGTCCGAAGAGGCGATCCGCGAGGCACTCGGCCGCCTGATGAGCGGCCGAACCGTCATCGCGATAGCGCACCGGCTATCGACGGTGAGGAGTTTCGACCGGGTCGTCGTCATGCAGCTCGGCAAAGTCGTTCAAGACGGCCCGCCCGATCACCTGGTGCTGCGTGAAGGCCTCTACCGGCAACTCGTTCAACGCGAGATGGACCGGCTGAACAGGCAGGCCGCCGCTTAACAATCTTAAAGACGTCGCGTTGAGCGATTTTGCTTTCTGCAATTCCGAAAACCGGGATCGCGGGCACAAAACTTTATTTCATCATCTTAGTTTGTCGACAAGACTTTGTTCGCTTGGGCGCGTTCTCGCCAGATAAGACTATCTTATTTTGCGCGCTGCATTGACTTCGTCGCCGTACGAAGGCGACATAAGACTCAGAACTTGGTCAACTAACAGACCACAATCAATCAAACCAAAGTACCCATCCCGTTTGTCTGGTGGGACGGATGTTGGTTTGACTGGACAAAGACAAATCTTGAGGATCAAGAGTGAATTTCGTTTCGAGCGCGTCGTTCGCGCCGGCGCCGTTGCTGCGCGACGCGATGAGGCATTTGGTCAGCGGGGTGTGCATCGTCACAGCGGGGCTTGGCGACGATCAGACCGGCATGACGGTAACTTCGGCCACCTCCCTATCGATCGATCCGCCAACCATGATCGTCTGCATAAACCGGAGTTCATCGGTCTGGCAGAGAATTCAACGTTACCGGCATTTCTGCATCAATATCCTGGCCGATCACCACAACGAAATCGCCGAACGCTTCGCTGGGCGCGGGGGCCTTCGCGGCGCGGCTCGCTACGCCGGCGCGAACTGGAAAATACTGGAAACCGGCGCTCCGGCGCTCGACGGCGCGCTAGCCGCCATTGATTGCGACTTCGAAAGTCACGTCGAATGGCATACGCACGCCGTCGTCCTCGGATCAGTCAGAGCGCTACAAACAAGCAGCGGCGCGGCGCTCGTCTACAGCCATCGCCAATACGGATCGTATTCCACCGCGCGCCCAAACGCCGCCGGCTCGCCTCTTTCCTCCCGGTCGGACAGGCGCAATTAGCTCCGCAGCTCGTATCAGAACAGCTTGCATCCTTCATCGGAAAGGAATCATCATGGACAAGTCGACCCTGATCATCACGGATGGCCTAAGTCCGGCGCTTGGCACTTTGCTGTCATAGGCGCTCTCGGTCTGGCGATGTTGGCGCTCGCGCTTGCCGTGAGATCGATGATCCGCACGACCGACGACTACGTCGCCGCCGGCCGCAGGATCGGGCTCGGATTTGGCGTCGGCTCGGTGATTGCGGTGTGGACGTGGTCGGTGGCCGTGCTGACTTCGGCTGCGGTCACTTACACATGGGGAATTAGCGGCCTTTTCTGGTTCGTTGTGCCAAACGGCCTGGCGATCATGTTGCTGGCACCCTTCGCCCTCCATCTGCGGAAAAAGCTTCCGGCCGGGTACACGATCACGCAATTCATCAAGGAGCGCTTCAACAATCCCGCGGCTGCCGCGGCGGTGCTGGCGGTCA
>Ga0210410_10000652_pt1 | contig 36294 bp, 23 predicted proteins | sample IncBWC4MmetaG_FD_161058 | JGI IMG/M metagenome (GOLD analysis project Ga0210410, IMG submission 161058) | Forest soil microbial communities from Barre Woods Harvard Forest LTER site, Petersham, Massachusetts, United States - Inc-BW-C-4-M | ecosystem: Environmental > Terrestrial > Soil >...
TGCGGCTAGATCAGCAGAGGGCCGCCAGCACCAGCCGGCCGCGTTATCGTTCATTAGAAATCCCGATTACGCTTACGGTTGCTGCTGCCGCCAGCCGCCGCCGAGGGCTTTGTAAAGTTGCACAACACTCTGGAACTCGTTGCCGCGGTCCTGCGCAAGGGTCAGTTGGGCGTTGAACAGTGACCGTTGGTTGTCGAGGACTTCCAGGTAGGTGGTGATGCCGCCGCGATAGCGCTTGAGTGATGTGTTGACAGAATCGCTGAGATCTTGAACCGTATCTTCCTGCGCTTTGCGGACTTCGTAATACTTTTGATAACCAATCAGAGCGTCCGAGACATCCCTGAAGGCCAACTGGATGGCTTGTTTGTAAGCGATCAGAGTCTGTCGCTGTTGCGATTCAGCGTAGCGAAGATTCCCGCGAAGTCTGCCGGCGGTGAAAATAGGTTGAGTAATTTGCCCGGCTACGCCCCAGGTTCCTAGATTGCTGTCTAGCAAGGACGTGAACACAGTGGTCTGCCCGGCAGCGCCGCCGCCCGTTCCAGTGAAGTTAATCTGTGGAAAGAAAGCAGCCCTGGCGACTCCGATTTGCGCATTCGCCGAGATCAGATTTTGCTCGGCCTGCGAAATGTCGGGACGCCTCGCAACCAACGAAGAGGGTAGACCAGCGGGGACCTCCGGAGGTAACTGTTGGTCCACGAGCTTAAGTCCACGGATGACGTTGTGGGGATAATCGCCCACGAGAATACTGATCGCATCCTCTTCCACTCCGATCTGTCTTTGCAGCTCGGGGACCTGAGCGTTCGCAGTGTCGAGCACCTGTCTGGCTTGCAGGACATCGAGCTTCGTGGCGACACCGTGGTCGAGGCGGTACTGCGTCAGCTTGACGGCATCTTCCTGGGTCTTGATCGTGTCGCGAGTGATCTGGAGTTGCAGGTCGAGGGCGAGAAGCGCGAAATAGTCACTGGCGACGTCACTCACCAGCGTGAGGATCTCGGTCTTCTGGGCATATTCGGTGGACAGAAGCTGCGCGCGCGCAGATTCTGTGGCGCGCCGCAATTGGCCAAAAAGGTCCAACTGAAAGCTCGCATCGCCAGCATAAGTCGCATATTTTGTTTTAAAGGGGAAGCCGCTAAAGGCTCGCTCATCCGTCCCATAGCCCGTTACGCTCACCTGAGGGTACTGGGCGGAGCGCGTCACCTTGAGCTGAGCGCGTGCCTGGGTGATCCTCTCCGTGGCTGTTTGCAGGTCATAGTTCTGCTTAAGAGCCTGCCGGATCAGGTCCTGTAGAACAGGGTCTTGGAAAATCTGCCACCACGGAAGGTCGGCAAAGGAAGCTGCTTGCGCTTGGGCCTGCGCTTGGGCCTGCGCCTGAGCATTATCGTTCGCATCGTGATAGGCGGTAGGGACTTGAACCGCGGGTTTGTGGTAATTCGGGCCGACGGTGCAGCCCGCGAGTAAACTCGCTGCGATTACCAGCATCGTGGAATGACTCAGCGTACGTTTCATCTCAATCACCTGGAGCTGGACTCGGTGTTGCGGGCACGGCGGCAGGGCCGGGTTCTTTCCCTGCGCCGGACCATTTCTCAACCAAATAAAAGATTGCGGGGATGAGGAAAATGCCGAAGATAGTGGCGGCGAGCATGCCACCGATGACAACCGTGCCGATGATCTGGCGCGCGACCGACCCGCTGCCCGTGGCAATCCACAACGGAACGGTGCCAAAAATGAACGCGAACGAGGTCATCAGAATTGGGCGCAGCCGGAGACGGGCGCCTGCGAGGGTGGCGTCAATGAGCGGCTTGCCTTTCTCGTATTCGTCCTTAGCGAACTCGACAATCAAAATGGCGTTCTTCGCCGTCAACCCGATGAGCATCACCAGCCCGATTTGCGAGTACACATCGCTCTCGATCTGTATCATGTAGGCTGGAAAGAACCAGCCTGCGATGGTGCGCCGCAGCCAGAGGATGGCAAATCCGCCGAAGACCGCCACGGGAGTACTGAGCAGTACGCTGAACGGCAGCGACCAGCTTTCGTACAGCGCTGCCAGAATCAAGAAGACGAATAGGAGTGAGAACGCGAAGATCACCCATGCCGGCACGCCTTGCTGCGCCAGTTTTTCCTGGAAGGACATTCCCTGGTAGTCGTAGCCCATTTCCGGTGGCATGGTCTGAGCGAAAGTTTCTTCGAGCGCTTTCATCGCCTGCGCGGAGCTGTAGCCTGGGGCCGGACTGCCAAAGATTTGCGCGCCGCGATATTCGTTAAAACGCATGGTGAACTCGGGGCCGGAAGTCGGAGCAATCTTGGTGAGCGCAGAGAGGGGCACATTGTCGCCATTGCTGTTCCGTACGTAGAATTGCCCCACATTCTCGGCTCTCGTGCGGTAGTCGCCTTCGGCCTCTATGTACACCTGCCACTGGCGGCCGAAACGGTTGAAGTAGTTCACAAAATATCCGCCCATGAACACTTGAATAGTTCTGTAGACGTCACTGATCGAAACGCCTTGTTTAAGTACTTTGTCGCGATCGACGTGGACGAATTGCTGCGGCACACTGGGAAGGAGCGTGGTGGCCGCGAACCCTATCTCGGGGCGCTTATGAAGCGCGGCCAGGTATGTATTCAAGTTGTTCGCGAGGAACTGGACGTCTTTTCCAGCGCGATCCTCCAGTATGAACGTAAATCCGCCGGCGTTGCCGACTCCCGGGATCGAGGGCGGGGAGAAATCGAAAGCTATTCCGTCCGGGAGCTGGCTTAACTCTTGGTTAAGATGCGCTTCAATCTGCCGGTACTGTTCCGCTCTCTTCGTGCGGTCATCCCAGGGTTTCAATGTGACAAAGACAAAGGCGTTATAACTGGTGCGGACGAAGCTGAGCAGGCTGAAACCGACGACACTGGTGCTGTACTCCACACCCGGCTCGTGGCCCAGTACCTGCTCGATTTTCTTTACGGCCTCGTCGGTCCGTTGGAGGGAGGCAGCGTTTGGAAGTTGGACGTTAAGGAAGAAATAACCCTGATCTTCATCTGGCAGGAAACTCGAGGGCACCCGGCTGCTGAAGAAACCGGCGGCCGCGAGGAACGCAGCCAATATCACGAGCGAGAAGGCGGCCTTGTGAATCAAGGCGCCGGAGAGGCGAACGTAGCCGTTGGTGGCGCGCTCGAAAACGCGGTTGAAGGCATTGAAGAACCTACGCAGCGGGCCTTTACTCTCCTTTTTGGGCCGGAGCAAAAGAGCGGCAAGCGCGGGGCTGAGGGTGAGGGCGTTGAAAGCCGAGAGGATCACCGATACCGCAATGGTCACCGCGAACTGCTGATAGAGGCGCCCGGTAATTCCTGGGATAAAGGCCGTCGGTATAAACACAGCGGAGAGCACCAGGGCGATGCCGACGACCGGACCGGAGATTTCTTCCATGGCGCGAAGGGCCGCTTCTTTGGGAGCTAAACCTTCCTCAATGTGACGCTCCACGGCTTCGACGACAACGATGGCATCGTCCACCACCAAGCCGACCGCAAGGACGAGCCCAAGAAGAGAAAGAGTGTTAACCGAGAATCCGAAAACAGGGAAAAAGAGGAAGGTGCCAACCAGCGCGACCGGCACGGCAATCAACGGAATCAAAGTCGCGCGCCAACCCTGCAAAAAAATGTAAACGACGATGATCACCAGCACGATGGCGAGCCCAAGGGCCTTGACGATCTCAGTCATTCCCGCGGTGACTGCCTTGGTCGTGTCCAGCGCGATAACGTAATCCATGTCTTGCGGGAAGCGCTGCTTCATCCCGGTCATCAGCTTCTTCACTCCCGCAGCCGCATTAACCGCATTGGAACCGGGCAACTGGTATACCGCGATGATTGCGGAGGGTTTCCCGTTCAAACGGCTGAGAGTGGTGTAATCCTGAGTACCCAGTTCGACGCGAGCCACGTCTCTGACGCGCACAATACCGCCGTCCGGAGTCTCGCGGAGAACGACCTGCTCGAAGTCTTCGTGCGAAAGCAATCGACCCTGGGCGCGGACGGCGTATGTGTATTCCTGACCCTTGGGCACGGGCTCGCCGCCGACCTGGCCCGCGGGGTTCACCGTGTTCTGGGCCTGAATGGTGTTGATGATGTCCGTGACAGTAATTCCCAGCTTAGCCAGTTGATCGGGCTTGACCCAGAGGCGCATGGCGTACTCGCCGGCGCCGAAAATCTGGACGTTGCCAATACCTGGCGAGCGCGCGATCTGGTCATGAAGATTAATGTAGCCATAGTTGGCCAGGAACTGCGCATCATAGGTGCCGCGCGGCGAATACAAACTGATTAACATCAGCGGGGATGTTACGGACTTTTGAACGGTAATTCCGTAGTTCTGAACATCGGCGGGAAGCTGAGAGGCCGCTTGCGTCTCGCGCATCTGGGCGAGAATCAGGTCCGTGTTCGGGTCTGTCTTTACGTCGAAGTCTACGATCATCGTCGTTTGCCCGTTCGCCGTGGCATTCAACGAATACATATAGTTCATGTTGTCCACGCCGCTCATCTGCTGTTCGATGGGGGTGGCCACGGACTGCTCAAGTGTCTCCGCGTCTGCGCCCACATAGGTGGCTTGTATCTGCACTTCCGGCGGAGCGATGTTCGGGAACTGGGCAACCGGCAGGCTGGTGATCGTAACCGCGCCGATGATGACCATAAGAATTGCGATCACCATCGCCACGATGGGTCGATTGATGAAGAACTTAGACATCTGAATTATTTCCCTTTCGCGTCGCTGGACTGCGGCGCAAATGGCTTGGGATTGACCTGTGCACCCGGACGGACTTTCTGCACACCCTCAGCGACCACGCGATCGCCTGGTTTCAGCCCTTCTTCAATAATCCACATGGAGCCGACCTGCGGTCCAACTTTTACGGACACGATGTCGGCCTTATTTGCGCCGTCAACCACCGCGACATCGTAACTGCCTTGCAGTTCGGTAACTGCGCGCTGGGGAATGAGCAGCGCGCCCTGACGGATACTGGTGGCTGCGCGAATCCGCGCATACTGTCCGGGCCGCAGAATATTTCCGGGATTGTCAAAAAGTCCGGCGATGCGGATTGCACCGGTATTCTGGTTCACCGCGCGATCTGCGAAGGAGACTCTTCCCTTTTTGGCATAGCTCGTGCCGTCGGCCAGAATTAGCTCAAGCGGCATGCGCTTCTCCTGGTTTTCCCGAGTGGCTTGCGTCGGGTAGAGCCTATTGAAGGCAAGGTATTCCTGCTCGCTTACTGTGAAAAAGACCTTGATGGGATCAACTGTCGAAACGGTGGTTATAGCCGCGCTGCTCGTATTGACGAGGGCGCCGACCTGTAGCTGAGCCTGCCCAGCAATGCCGTCTATCGGCGCGATGAGCCGAGTAAAATCCAGATTGATCTGCGCGGTCCTTACTGCCGCCTCCGCGGCCTGAATGGCCGCTTTGGAGTTCACCACTGTGGCTTTAGCGCCAACGTTCGTCTGGACAGCATTGTCCAGATCCTGCTGGCTGGCGGCCTGCTCTAGGGCCAGTGGCGTGTACTTGTTCACGTTCAGCTGAGCCTGCATCTGCGCTGCTTCCGCGTTGGCGAGTTGTGCCTGGGCTTGTCCTAACTGGGCCTTGGCCTGATCGAGAGCGGCCTCAAAGGGACGCGGGTCGATCTGAAAGAGCAGCTGGCCTTTTCTGACGAAGGAGCCTTCCACGTAGGCTTGTTTGAGCAGGTAACCGGTCACTTGAGCCTTGACGTCGGCGTCCACTAAACCGTCAAGAGTGCCGATCCATTCTCCGTAGATCGGAACGTCCTTTTGCTCAACCTGAGCAACCTGCACATCAACCGCACCTGGCTTGTCGGCCTGCGCGTTCTTCTCTCCGCAAGCGATACAGAACAGCGAAACGCCGGCTACGAGCAACCCAACCAGAAGGGCGCCAGCCATTCGGGGTGGGATTGGAACAGATGTCTTGGGGAAAGCCATCGCGAGCCTCTCGGTTTAGTTGATGATTCTCTCTCTCGATTGGCCCCTTACGGCGCACGCGCCGTGCCCTTGTAACAAGAGCGCCAAGAGGCGAGGTAAAGCGTTTAAATCAAGGAGCATACAAACTGTAGGTGGGCTGACCCGCTCCTTAGAATCTGCGCCCAGCATGTCCGGCCACCGACATGTGTCTGATGGGCTGACACTTCGGATTTGCGGATTGGTTACTGGACATTGCACCGAGACTCCGTTCATACGACCGTTTCCTTGTGCCTGTTGAGCCGTTGATTTTCTAATCCGCAACAGCTTGCAGAGCGCGTATTGTTCAGCCACGCGATGGATGCTGTGCGGGACCTCTACCGTTAGTATTTCCCGTGGAAGATAGCGCGGTCGATATCGGGCCAGAACTCTTTCAGGACGTTGAACGCGCCGTCTAACGCGATTTGAGTGAGCCATTTTTGGCCGGTCTTGGTCCAGGTGCGCTCCCTGGACGGGTAATAGGTGTTGGAAATCCCAGCGCCAGCCCCATTGCCGACAATTTCCGAAATGTTGAAGGTGGCGTTGCCGGAATCAGTGCGGGTGACGAGCAGGCGGCTGACTGCATAACCCGTGCGCTTGAAGAATCCGCCGTGTCCGAGCGTGTAGTATCGCGGGTCTTCGTGAGTCAGCGTGGGGACGATGGCTTCCGTCATGTAATTTCCAACGGTCTGGTCAGCGACCCCGTGCCAATAGTAGCGGCCGAACGCTTTAGCGCCGTGGCCGAACTCCGGGTACGAGTTATTTGCTTGGCTGACACCGGAGATGATCCCCGCCGAAATGAAAGCTGAGTAATCGAAACTGTCCTGTGTTGCCAGCCAGAACTTTTCCCGCACGGATAGCGGCGGAAGTTGGGTGGTGGTGCTTACGGCCCGATAGTTTGGGAAAATTCCGAGAATACGCTTGGATTGCTTGGCGTCTTCGTCCACTTGGCCCGATTCGGAGAGGCTTTTCTTGGAATCCGGCTGTGGCTGCAAGTCGGGCGAAGCATCACGCTGCGGCGGAGCGTCCTCCGAGGAGCTTTGTTGCTGAGCCGACACTTGCTGAGCGTTCGAGAGAATCAACACGATAAGAGCCACGGCAGAAACGTAGGTGCGCAAATCTGCAAGTGGTCGGGCAACACTCATCTAGGGCTCCGGTATTTTCTCAGTATTTGTGATGCGTGAAGGTGGATTCTCGTTAGACTCATAATGAACAATCATGCGAAGGGAGTGGCCCAAGTTGTCGCATCCCCTTGACCAGTCCACGGGCTGCTAGCGGCGCACCGGCGCTTCCGCACTTCCATCCGCGACTACAACTTAGAAGGTTTCGGCGTTTTCAAAGTTCACCGTGAGGGCTGGTGTCCGCGAGTTCGATATCCCGATGAATTCGATTGCATCGCAGGATCGGCTTTATTCATCTACCGAGGTTGGCATGGAACTAGCGGGAGCAGTAGCCTATCAAGGTGCTGATGGATCTGCAGATGCTAGGCTTCTGACCGGGCATCCGGCGGAAGGCTAAGACGCGAGGTGAAAAACATGACGTCGAAAAATGAATACGCGGGGCAGGCGATCAGGATGGTGATAGCGGATGTCGACGGAACGCTCGTCACGCAAGAAAAGGTGCTGACCAAGCGGGCGGCCGAGGCCGTGCTGCGACTGCACGAAGTTGGAATTCAATTCACGATCACGAGCGGACGTCCTCCGCGCGGCATGGCTATGCTGATCGAGCCGCTGAAACTCACTCAACCTCTGGCGGCATTTAATGGCGGCGTGTTGATTAAACCTGACCTCAAAACGGTGGTTGACCAGAAATTTCTGCCCGCGGGTGTGCCCGAGCAGGTGATCGAGGTCATCGAGAAACATGGCCTGGATGTGTGGCTTTACACGGACACGGAATGGTTTGTGCGCGATCCGAATGCGCCTCACGTCGCGCGCGAGCAGTGGACTGTGAAATTTCCTCCCACCGTCGTTAAGACGTTCGCCGGGCTTCTCGGCCGCGTGGCGAAAATTGTCGGTGTCAGTGACGATCTCGAAGGAGTAGCGAAATGCGAAAAAGACGTTCAGCAAGCCGGCGGAACACACATTTCCGCGGCCCGCTCGCAGCCCTACTACCTCGATGTAACTCACCCGCAGGCGAATAAAGGCGAGGTTGTCCTCTCGCTGTCGAGGCTGCTCAGCATTCCGCCGGCGCAAATCGCGACCTTGGGAGATATGCCGAATGACGTTCTGATGTTCACAAAAAGCGGCGTGAGCATTGCCATGGGGAATGCAAGCCCCGAAGTGCAAGCCGCGGCGACTTACGTGACCTCCACAAATGAAGATGAAGGATTCGCTAAAGCCATCGAGAAATTCGTATTGAACACGCGCGCAGCAAAAGTATGAAGGCTCGAAACACCGTAAGGAAATTCAATCTGCTTCGCCCGGTTCTCGATTCTTCTCAGGAACTAGAGGAGGGAAAGGACCCACGACGATGGCTACACAACAGCGACCGATAAAGGTCCCGGGCCTGCGGGATCTTCCGCGCGGGATGGATCTTCTCAACTGCCAGGGGCTGAACAAGGGAACGGCGTTTACGGAGGAGGAGCGGAGCAAGCTTGGTTTGCACGGGTTGTTGCCACCTTATATCGAGAGTCTTGAAGAGCAAGTGGTCCGGGCGTACGGGGCGTACAAGCGAAAGGACGACGATCTGGAGCGGCACATATATTTGCGCGCTCTGCAAGATACGAACGAAGTGCTCTTTTACAGGCTGCTGCTTGACCACATCGAAGAAATGACACCGATGGTTTATACACCGGTGGTTGCGTTGGCGTGCCAGCAATTCAGTCACATTTATCGCAGGCCGCGCGGGCTCTTCATTTCCTATCCGCTGCGCGACTCAATCTCCAAACTGTTGCGGGATCGGCCCAATAAAGACGTCGACGTAATTGTGGTTACGGATGGAGAACGGATTTTGGGAATTGGCGACCAGGGCGTGGGCGGCCTGGGCATCCCGATCGGCAAGCTGTCGCTATATACGCTGATCGGTGGGATTCGGCCGGAACGGACGTTGCCTATCGTGTTGGATGTGGGAACGAACAATGCGGAACGACTTAACGATCCTGAATACCTTGGGTGGCGCCACGAGCGGATTACAGGCCAGCCATATTTTGATTTCGTCGACCAGTTCGTGCAGGCAGTGAAGCAGGAACTTCCGGGAACATGTCTGCAATGGGAAGATTTCGCGACGCCGCACGCCCGGCCGATTCTTGAGCGTTACCACGATCAATTGTTGACGTTCAATGACGATATCCAGGGCACGTCGGCTGTCGCTTTAGGCGCCATTCTGGGCGCAGTCAAAGTGACCGGAAAGAGTTTGAAGGATCAGCAGATCGTGATGCTTGGAGCGGGCTCCGCCGGCATCGGCGTTGCCGACGGGCTGCGTGAGGAGATGATAGGCGAAGGATTGTCGGAGAAAGAGGCGCGAAGCCACTTCTGGCTTGTTGATCGGGACGGTCTTCTGCATTCGGGGCGAAAAGACCTTACGCCGGAACAAAGTGTTTACGCTCAGGCAGAGGATCGGATAGCGAAATGGCCGCGAACTTTCGATGGTCACATTGGACTTGCGGACGTAATTGGGAGCATAAACGCAACAATTCTGATTGGGCTCTCTACTGTGGGTGGCGCATTTACGGAAACGATTGTTCGAGAGATGGCCCGCAAGGTCGAACGTCCGATCATCTTTCCGCTGTCGAATCCTACGACCAAATCGGAAGCGAAAGCGGACGATTTGATTCGGTGGACTGATGGACGCGGACTCGTTGCTACGGGCTCGCCCTTTGCACCGGTCAGTTACGGAGGGCGGACGATTCCGATCGCACAGTGCAACAACATATACATTTTTCCGGCGATGGGGCTGGGTGTCGTCGCGTCTGGAGCCCGGCGCGTTACGGACGCGATGATGCTGGCGGCCGCCCGGGCGCTTGCCGAGAATTCGCCAGCACTCAAGGACCCTTCCGCTTCGCTGCTGCCCGCATTGACCGATATTCGCAGAGTGGCCGTGCAAATCGCGGTGGCGGTTGGAATCCAGGCCCAGAAGGACGGTGTTGCACCGAAGCTGGCCGAGGAAGAACTGCGTCAGCGCGTGAAGGCGACGCAGTGGACTCCCGCCTATCCGTCTTTTGTGACGGCAGATACAAATACCGTGTGAGCTTGTACGGAAGTCGAATCCACCGCTTCTTCGTCGGGGCCCCTCCCCCCCGGGTTTTTCATAAGTGTTCATTCTAAAGGGAGTTAAAGCCTTTTGTTTTGATAGACTTTTGTAAGTGTTGATTCTAAAGAGGATGCATTTACTGAAAAAGACGCAGTTATCTTGGAATCGGACTTCCTGGTTTACGACGGGGTGATGTTCCGGGGCTGAAGAGCCTGTGTGGCAAGCTGGTTTTCCATTACCGTTCGCCACGGGTGCATTTCCATAAGCTGCTGAGAACAAAGATGCCGCCCTAAAGGGACGGCGCTACATTTGGAGTTGTCACACAGCTCTGAAGCCCCTGGTCTACATGGAAATAAAAAAGCGCCACATTGGAGTGGCGTGGGCACAGTAATAACCAAGAGTTAACATACACCGCTGGCTAAACGTTGTCAAGCAAAATCTTGAGATAGCAATGAGACCGGATGGTCTCATTTGCCATCTGATACAATGAGATTGCGACCGGTTGGTCGCGAAGCTGATTTGGGGGACATCCATGCGTAAAGGCGAGCAAACCCGGCAGGAAATCATTCGGAAGGCGGCGCCGATTTTCAACCATAAAGGATATGAGGGCGCTGCGCTTTCTGATCTCATGCGGGCGACGGGGCTGGAAAAAGGGGGAATCTACCGGCATTTTGACAGCAAGCAAGAGCTCGCGGGAGAGGCGTTTGACTACGCCTGGAGAATCGCGCTGGACACGCGCTTTGAAGGCACGCAAGAGGTATCGAATACAGTTGACCGTTTGAAACAGGTTGTGCGGAACTTTCGGGACCGGCGCGCCGGGCTTGTACCGGGAGGATGTCCGTTACTGAATACGGCCGTCGACTCGGACGATGGCAATCCTCAGTTGCGAGCCAAAGCCCGGCGGGCGCTCCGTTCGTGGCAGGATCGGCTCGAATCGATTGCGGAGGAGGGGCAACGGCGAGGAGAGATTCGCTCCGATATCGATTCCGCGGAATTGGCCACGTTGATTGTGAGCTTGCTCGAAGGAAGCTTAATGATGAGCCGTCTGCAACGGAAGGATGAGCGGCTCGACCTTGCCTGCCGCCATTTGGAGGAGCACCTGGAAACCAAGGTACGCGCGAGGAAATCGAAGCGCGGGGCGCAAAAGTCATGAGTGCCCAAGAAATTCCATCGCAACCCGATTTCAAGCAGCGGGCCACGATGAACGATGTAGCGGTGGCGCGCCTGATTGGATTTGAGGCGAAAGATATCGGTGAGGGGCGGGCGACGGTCCTTTTGGCCGCCGGACCACAGCATGCAAATCCGATGGGGACGCTGCACGGCGGGATTCTTTGCGACATTGCCGACGCCGCGATGGGAATGGCGTTTGCAAGCACGCTGGCGCCCGAGGAATCCTTTACTACCGTCGAACTCAAAATCAATTTTTTTCGCCCAGTCTGGGCGGCGCAACTGAGAGCGGAAGGAAGGGTAGTGCAGCGGGGCCGGACCGTGGGCTACGTGGAGTGCACGATATGCGACGAGGAAAACCGATTGGTGGCGAAAGCAGCGTCGACTTGCATGGTGCTTCGCGGCCAGAAGGCCGCAGGACGATAATCCAACTCAGCGGCGGCGATGGTGCTAATTTCCGGGGGTGCCTTCGTGAATCGTGGTGATTTAGCCTTGACAGGCCTGATATACGTACCTGATATATGTATTAGGCGAGGCTAACGATGGACTCAATCGGGGTGAGCCCAGGAAAGTCGCGGCTTTTTTGTACCCATCGTGCTTTCATCAGGCATCGCTAGTTCATTTTGTTTACCCGCCGTTACGCGCGCAGCGTTTGGTCTGGCAGTTTTCCTTCTGCTGTCCTGCGGTCTTATTAACGCCCAATCGACGAATGCATCGCTGACCGGCCGAATCACCGACTCAACCAAGGCGGTTGTCCCCGGCACGAAAGTCGTGGTGATCAATACGGGGACGCGCATCCACAGCGAAACAATCACGAACGAGGTAGGAAGCTACTACGTTACGGACCTACCGCCTGGAAGCTATCGCATTGAAGTGGAGAAATTGGGATTTAAGGTGGTGATCAAGTCCGATCTCGTTCTCCATGTGCAGGACGCACTGGAAGTCAATTTCGAGATGGTGCTGGGCTCGGCCTCGGAAAGCGTCACGGTGCAGGGAGGAGCTCCGCTGCTGGATACGGAGTCTGCAACGATGGGCACGGTTGTAGAGCAACGGAAGGTCAATGAGCTGCCGCTGAACGGCCGCAACGTTTTCAATCTGATTGAGTTGGCGGCATCCGTGGTTCCGCAGGGCAGCTCCACAGGGACACCGGTGGGAGTGAATCCGTTCGGGTGGGGAAACTATCAAGTGAACGGTTCGTTTGGGAACGAGAGCGCAGAATACCTGGATGGCCAGCCTTTAAATATCGGTTACATCAACCTGCCGGTGTTGATTCCGACGCAGGATTCGATTCAGGAGTTCAAGGTTCAGACGAGTAATCTGGGACCGGAGTGGGGCAAGTTTTCCGGCGGCGTGACGAATCTCAGCACGAAGACGGGAACGAATTCCATCCACGGGGAGGCGCACGAATATCTGCGCAACAAGATCTTTAATGCGAACGATTTTTTTCTGAATGCGGTTGGGAGATCGAGGCCTCCGTGGGTGCAAAACCAATTCGGAGCAAATGCCGGCGGACCTTTGAACATTCCGCATTTCGGGCGACGGAACAGGACGTTTTGGTTTGTCAGCGGAGAGGGCTTCCGACTGCGCACGGGCCAACCCTTCACTGCGACCGTTCCAGACGCGAGAGAAGCCGCCGGGAACTTTTCGGAGATATGTAAGTCCGGCTTCACGGCTGGCATCTGCAACGATCGAGGCGGGGGAGCGAACGGCAAGGCGGTTGTAGTCGACCAGATTTATGATCCTTGCGGAGGAATCGTAAATGCTCAAGGGGCTTGCCCGGGAAGCACCGCGGCCCCCACCCCATTCCTAAACAACGTGATTCCGGCGAGCCGGCTTAACCGTACTTCGCTGAAGCTGCTGAGTCTCTGGCCTGCACCCAACAACATAAGCGCGACGGCCAACAATTTCACGACGGTTGCTCCCACGGGCGGAGACCACAACCAATTTGTTGCGCGCATCGACCACAACATTACGAACAAACAAAGAGTGTTTGTGCGTTTCAGTCTTTGGAGCGTTCTAGACCTACCTATCGATCCGCTAGGAAGCGGGTTGTGCGCGGACCGTTGCGCGGAGGACTATCACAGCCAGGCTATCGCCGCGGGTTACGCGTACGGCATTACGCCAACAACGGTATTTGGCTTCAACGCGAGCGTCAGCCATTTCAGCTATAACCGGAACCCGAAGAATTCCGGCTTTGACTTGACGACAATAGGTTGGCCCGCGAGCTATAACGACGTTGTTCCCGCGGAGATGCGCACCCCGCCGACGCCCTGCGTAGCGAACTTCGCGGACAATATCATGTGCACGCAAGGTCAAAGCTTTATTCAAGATCGCAACACGCAGTACTACATGTCGCCAAGCATGTCGATGTTGCGCGGGCGCCACCAGTATCGAGTGGGATTCCAGTTCGAAGTAGGCCGGGATGATTACGCGCAATCCAACATCGCGAGCGGTGCGTTTGACTTCTGCGTTTCCGGACAAGCATGCTTCACCTCACTGCCGGGCGTTTCCGGGACGGGTTCTGCGTTTGCCGATTACTTGCTTGGGTACGCGGATAACTTCAACAATTTTGAAAACCATTTTTTTGCGCAAGCGGTTGTTCCGGCGTTCACAGCGGGACAGCAAATCTACCGAGCTTTCTATTTTTCCGATTCCTGGCACGCTGCGAACCGGCTTACGGTGAATTTAGGCTTGCGGTACGACCTGCAGGGCGGATGGTCGGAGCGGTTCAACCGGCTGTCGTATTTTGACCCCAGGGCGACAAACTTCTTGTCGCGGTTTCTCCCGGCGGGCTCGCCTGCGGTGAAAGGGGACGTATTTCTGGTGAACCCCGGCGACCGAAATAATATACCGCTCGAGAAGATTGATTTCTCGCCGCGTCTTGGATTGGCGTACAGCATCAACTCAAAAATGGTTGTGCGCAGCGGGTATGGAATTTTCTGGGTTCCGAACTACGTGTCGTTTAGCTTGAATCCGTTAAACGATATGGTCAACGCGGGTGCCACGACGTATACGGGAACGGTGGACGGCACGCATCCGGTAAACACTATCGGGCTGCCATTCCCTGCAGGAATTTCCGCTCCGCCGGGGCGGAGTCTGGGCGTTGAGGGAACCCAACAGTTTTTGACTCAAGTGGTGCAGTCCATCACGGAGGCGAACCCACACGACCATCCCGAAGGTTACGTTCAACAGTGGAACCTGGACGTGGAGCGCGATCTGCCGGCGGGCTTTTTTGTGTCGGCGGCGTATGTGGGTGCAAAGGGAACTCACCTGGCGCAATATTCCCAGCAGATCAATCAAATCTCCGACGCATTGCTTGTGCAGGCAGCCGCGCAGGTTAATCCTGCACTTCCGAATCCGAGGCAGAACGTCGCTTTAGTACAGCCGACGCCAAATCCGTTCTTCGCGAATGGGGAAGCGTTGGCGCTCACTGGCCCCACGACAACTGTCGGTCAGCTTCTTCGACCTTATCCTCAATACGCGAGCGTGCAGCTTGCCGGCCAAGGTTCGTATGACAGCATCTATCACTCATTTCAGCTCACGTTGCAGAAGCGTTTCGCAGGGGCTGGGTCGCTTTCGGTGGCTTACACCAATGCGAAGCTCATCAGCGACACAGATACGCTAACGGCATGGGTGGAGACGGGTGTTGGAGGGATCCAAGACAATAATAATTTGCGCGGAGAACGATCTTTGTCTTCGCAAGATACTCCGCAACGACTGGTTATCAGCTACGTTGTCGATCTCCCCGTAGGAAAGGGCAAGAAATATCTCGCGGGCGCCAGCGGAGGAGTGGACAAAATCGTGGGGGGATGGGGAATTGATGGCGTGACGATATTTCAGCGCGGCTTTCCGCTGGTATTTACGAACGGGCAGGTCAACGGTACGACACTTTTTGGAGGGGGTTCACGCCCGAACCGTGTCCCGGGTTGCGAGCCGTCAGGATCCGGAAGCGCGACAACGCGGCCCGGAAATCCCAATCAACTAAACGGGCCCGCATGGTTCAATACAGCATGTTTTGCCGCGCCGGCTGACTTTACGTTTGGGAACGAGCAGCGCGTGGATCCCCGGCTGCGTGCCCAGGGGATTGATAATTTTGATTTCGCATTATTTAAAATAACGAGATTCGGGACCAACGAGCGCTTTGGTTTCGAGTTACGCACTGAGTTCTTTAATATCTTCAACCGAACTCAGTTCGCCCCGCCAAATACAATTTGCTGCACAGCCAACAATCAGAATTTCGGAGTGGTTACGTCGACGGCGCCGGGGACGAATCCGCGACTGGTTCAATTCGGGTTGAAATTCTTGTTCTGATGCGGTTGACCAAACGGAATTGACTATCGGGGAAGGGGGAAGACGACAGGGAAGGCACGAATAATGCCCATTTCATGACGAATTCCCATCTTGTTTAATACGCGTTCCGGAGCCGCTCTGTACCAGTATGCGTAAATCTTCTTACGGAATAAAAACTGGTCGGCTACATCGAAAAATCTTCTCTCTTGTCGTATAGCTGGTGTATGTTTCTGGAAGCATCGGAGCTTCGCCGGGGGAGTTCATCGATGTCACGGGGAGTCTCGCTGAGGGCAGCGCCGACGTACCGTCCCCTTTGGTAACCACGCATGAGTTCTCCGCCGCCAGGACGCGCGCTGACATTCCCGATTGCTTGGGGCAAAAGCCAGGAGCGATTGGCTGCCCGCCCTGGTGCTCCGCAGAACCGAATTCCAAGCGATGAAGAAGTGATGGCCGATCTGCAGGCAGACGATGTAGGTGCGCTGGAGATTCTCTTCGACCGATATTCGCGCTTGGTACTCAGCATTGCGCGAGGCATCGTACGCGATGGCGGCGAGGCCGAAGATGTAGTTCAAGAAGCGTTCTTCTATGTGTATAAGAAATCGACGCTTTTCGACGGATCAAAGGGCAGCGTCAAGAGTTGGATTCTTCAAATCGCGCTTCACCGAGCACTGGACAGGAAAGCGCACCTGGCTCGAAGAGGGTTTTACGCTGGTACAGATATTGGGTCCCTCGACGATACATTGTTGGGGGGGACAGATCTGGATCGAGAAATCGAATCGAAACTGAACCGTGCGCAGCTCGAAAAGGCTTTCGGGCAGCTTCCGGAGAGCCAGCGTTTAACGCTTGAGTTGTTTTACTTTGAAGGGTTAGACTTACGGGAAATCAGTAAAAAACTCAACGAGCCGTTAGGAAATACGCGACACCACCTCTATCGTGGTTTAGAAAGACTGAGGAAAAGCGCGTTTGTGCAGAGGCTTCGGGAACCGAGGCGATGCTAGGGGAACAGCAAAACTGCGAAGGGCACGGTAAGTTCAAGGTACTCAGCGCCTTGGTGAGCACCGGCACGCTCACGTCGCGCGAGAGGTTAGAGTTAAACACCCATCTGGAAAACTGCGCGGAATGCCGTGCGATCGCTCGCGAATATCTCGTTTTGAAGACGCAAGGGATTTCTGCTCTCGCTGAAACGTATGGAGAACGGCCGGAACAACGATCCTGGAATGAAGCGTCGACGCGACAGAAGTTATTCGCGCGGGTTCGAGCCGACCAGCAGGTCCGGCGTGAGGTGAGGCATGATCGGTTGGTCGTTGTGCGACCTCCAATTCTGCGGCGGGCCGGCGTAAAGGCATTCGCACAAGCTTTAATCGCTGCATGCGTGGTCATTGCGATTGGTCTTGGGGCGTATGGCCTGGGCCTTCGAGCAGAGAAACGGGGCCGCGCCACTGCGCAAGAGACCACTCCTGACTTGCGATTCGAGAAACTTGCGGAGGAGAAGAGGTCGGTTGACGAACTGCTTACGGCTCAAGCGAAAAGGCTCACCCGTTTGCAGGAAGAGAGCTCGCAAAAAGAGCAGGAGCTCGCGAGACTGCGGGCGGAGTTGAAGGCAGTCGGCGATCATTCCCGCGAACTCGCGGCTGCGGATGACCAGTCAGCAGGACAGTTTCAGGCGCTCTTGAAAGAACGCGACGTCTTAAATGCGCAAGTCCAGAACGCGAACCAGAGCTACCAGAGCGTTCGCGACGAGCTGCAAAGTCTTCGTGACGAGCACGACAAAACCGTTTTGCGCACAAACTCGCTCGAAGCCAAAATCGAAGAACTTACCGCCGTTAATCGCGATCAACTACGCCGGCTCAAGGACACGGAACAATATCTGACCTCGGACCGGGATATTCGCGAGCTGATGGGCGCGAGGAAACTTTACATCGCCGACGTTTTCGATGTTGACAGCGGCAGCCGTACGCGAAAGCCCTTCGGCCGAGTCTTCTATACGCAGGGCAAGTCTCTGATTTTTTATGCTTTTGATCTAGATCGCCAACCAGGGGTGGTGAACGCTAATACGTTCCAGGTATGGGGCCAAAAAGAGACACCACAGGGCGAGCAGGCATTACCGATGAATCTGGGAATTCTCTACATGGATAACGAAACCAATCGCCGGTGGGTAATGCGATTTGACGACTCAAGGCGCTTAGCCGAGATTGACGCGGTCTTTGTCACTGTCGAGCCGCGCGGCGGCAGTCAAAAACCAACCAGCAAGCCCTTTCTCTATGCACTGCTTCGAAACGAAGTAAATCATCCGTAGACAACACACCTGCGACTTATGCTGTAAGTAGATGGAGTTCGCGCGCGCTGCCCATTTTTTCGGTTTGTGCCTTAACTTTCATAATTGTTTTAACTCTTAGAATAATGTTGGTACATCCCTCCGTGATGCCGCGTATCGATAGGTAAATACGGAAACTGTCGAGGAATTGTGTTGCGGAAACGTTCCCGCCGTGGAACGTAAGGGTTTTGTGTGCCTTAGGGGTTTTGTGTGTCTCATCAAGAAAGTTTCGCACGCGGCGAAGGATTCTGGCGTCAGGAGCAGATCATGAAAAAGCCACGCTTTGTAGCCACCTCTCTAATTGTATTGGCATTGTGTTTTTGCGTTACGTTGATTTGCGGCTCGCCACTTGCTGCACAAACGACCTACGGGACTGTCGCAGGGGCCGTCACAGATAGTTCGGGAGCGGCGATAACGGACGCCCAAGTCACTCTGACCAACGTCGATACGTCAGAGAAAAGAACCGAGACGACGGGGCCCGATGGTTTATATTCCTTCGTGAACCTACTGCCCGGCCGGTACCGGATCGAAGTGGAAAAGACAGGTTTCAAGCGGACGACGCGACCCGAAGTGATCGTCGAAGTAGGGCAGACCGCTCGAATTGACCTCACCATGCAGGTTGGCGATGTAAACCAGACTGTGGAGGTCACCGGGGAAACGCCGCTCCTGCAACCGGAAACGTCCTCGCTAGGACAAGTGGTCGACCAGCGGCCAGCAAACGAGTTGCCGCTCAATGGCCGAAATGTATTTAACCTGATCAGTCTGGCTCCTTCGGTGGTTCCACAAGGGAGTGCGAGCGGCACTCCCGTCGGCGTAAACCCGTTTGGCTGGGGCAACTATCAGGTGAACGGCTCATTCGGAAATGAGAGCGCGGAATACCTGGACGGCCAGCCGCTTAATATTGGTTATATAAACCTGCCGGTGATAATTCCCGTACAGGACTCCATTCAAGAATTCAAAGTGCAGACCAGCAACCTTGGGGCAGACTGGGGAAAATTCTCGGGCGGGGTGGTCAATCTAAGCACGAAGTCCGGCACGAACGGCCTACACGGGGAAGCGTACGAATATCTTCGTAATAAAGTCCTGAATGCAAACGATTTCTTCCTGAACAAAAATCACCTGCCCAGGCCGCCATTCACTCAAAATCAATTCGGAGCCAACGCGGGCGGGCCGGTGGTCGTTCCCCATTACGACGGCCGGGATAAGACTTTCTGGTTTGTCAGTTGGGAAGGTTTCCGCCTTCGCATCGGCACACCATTTACGACGACCGTTCCAACCCCTGCGGAGCGAGCGGGAGATTTTTCAGCAATTCCGACTCCGGTCACGGATCCCTGCGGTGGCACCGTCACTACACCGGTAGCGTGTCCGGGCTTCACAGGAGCCGCAACCACATTTCCGGGCAACGTAATTCCGGCCAATCGGTTAAATCCAACATCACTGGCGCTCTTGAAATTCTTCCCGCTGGCTAATAGTCCAGGAACGTTGGACCCGAAGACGGGGATCTTGACAAATAACTTTACGACGGCAACGAGCGGTGGCGGGAATCAGAATCAAGTCGTAGGACGATTCGATCAGAATCTTGGTGCAAATCAGCACCTATTTTTCCGCTTCAGCTATTGGAATGTGAATGACCTGCCGAGCGATCCTTTGGGAACGGGTCTTTGTGCCGATCGCTGCTCGGAACTCTATTACAGCTACCTGGGTGCTATCGGCTATACCTATAGCGTGAATCCCAACACCATCGTCGCGATAAACTTCAGCGCCAGCCGGTTCAAGTACAACCGTGCTCCCAAGAACGCGGGATTCGATCTCACAACAATTGGGTGGCCTGCGCAATACAACAATGTCGTTCCTTCAGCCGCGAGGACGCCGCCCACGCCGTGCGTTTTTAACTTTGCGGACAACATCATGTGCACGCAGGGGCAAAGTTTCATCCAGGACCGCAACACACAGTTCAATCTTACGCCCAGCGTCACATTGGTGCGGGGCCGACACACCACTAAGTTTGGTATTCAACTGGAGATCGGGCGAGACAATTATGCGCAAACCAACGTCGCAAGCGGCTCCTTCGCGTTTTGCGGATCGGGCTTAGCGTGTTTTTCTAACTTTAGCTTCGCTGATTTCCTGCTTGGATTTGCGGACAACCCAAGCAACGTGGAGAATCACTTCTTCGGTCAAGCCATTGTCCCTGCCTTTGTGGCCGGGCAGCAGATTTACCGAGCGTTCTATGCGGACGACACGTACCGTGTTACGAACAAGCTGACCCTGAATCTAGGTTTACGGTACGACCTGCAGGGACCCTGGTCGGAGCGATTCAACCGGCAATCATTTTTTGACTCAACGGCGCAAAGCTGGCTCTCGAATCCGGCCGCTACTGCCGGCATAGCTGGTCTTCCTGGCTTACCCGGTACCAAGGGAGACGTTTTCTTGGTGAGTCCGAGCAAGCGCACGAACATTCCCCTGGATAGAACGGAAGTCTCGCCGCGAATCGGTTTTGCATACAGCATCAATCCCAAGACCGTCATTCGCAGCGGCTACGGGATCTTCTGGATTCCGAACTACGTTTCCTTCGGTCTCAATCCGAACAACGATCCGGTGAATGATGCGACCACTTCTTATACCGGAACAGTTAACGGCAACGTGCCCACAAACACGATTAATACGCCGTTTTTGCCGACCATTGTTCCGCCCGTTGGGCGTAGCTTGGGAACGGTCGGCACTCAAATATACGCAACGCAGACGGTGCAGAACTTCGCGATAGCCGGTGATGGTCTTAGTAACCATCCGAATGGATATGTCCAACAATGGAATTTGAACATACAGCGGGAACTGCCTTCAAATTTCTTTGTTTCGGCCGCGTATGTCGGCTCCAAGGGCACGCACCTTCCGTTATACGATTCGGAAATCGATCAATTGGGCGACAACTTCTTCGCGCAAGCCGCGTCACAATGTGCCGCCCAGGTAGCAGTGACGGGGACGCGTTGCGTGGGCACCGTACCGGCCGGAGTTCCCACCGTAACCGCACTGACACCGGTTCCAAATCCTTTCTTCGACGCCGCGACGGGAACAGCGTTTGCTTTGGGGAGTGCTACGACGACTGTCGGCCAGCTTAACAGGCCTTTTCCACAGTATTCGAGCCTCCGTCTCGCGGGTCAAGGTAACTACGATAGTACTTATAACGCGCTCCAACTCACTGTTGAGCGTCGCTTCCCTGGTGGAGGCTCGCTGCTGGTTGCCTACACAAATGCCAAGCTTCTTACCGATGCGGATACGCTCACGAATTGGCTTGAAGCAGCCACTGGTTCCGTCCAAGACCACACTAACCTCAAGGGTGAGCGGTCACTATCCTCTCAAGATGTTTCTCAACGTCTCGTCATCAGCTACGTTCTTGATCTTCCATTCGGTCGCGGCAAGAGATTTTTGTCGGACGCGAGCGGTGTGAAAGAGAAGATCGTGGGCGGCTGGGGCATTGACGGGGTGACCACTTTCCAGAAAGGATTCCCCCTCGTCTTTTCTAATGGCGCCCCTAACTATACGACGCTCTTTGGCGCGGGTTCGCGGCCTAACTTCGTCCCCGGCTGCAATAGAGGGACTTCCGCCAGCAGCAAGGCAGCGAAGCTGAATCAGTGGTTCAACACCGCGTGTTTCACGGCCCCAGCGGATTTCACGTTTGGTAGTGAAGGTCGAGTCGATCCTAGTATCCGCGGGTCTGGAATCAACAACTTCGATTTCGCGCTGTTCAAGAGGACGCGTTTCGGCCCTGACGAAAGAATCGGGTTCGAGTTCCGGGCTGAATTCTTCAACATTTTCAACCGGACGCAATTTGCTCCACCGAACACGAGTGTGACATCGTCAACCTTTGGTGTGGTCAGTAGCACGTACCCGGGGACCAATCCGAGGCTGATACAGTTCGGATTGAAGTTGCTGTTCTAAATTCTCCAGAGCTTCCGGGGTTGATGCCGTCAGGAATGCGCCCCGGAAGCTCTAGTTTTCTTAGCTAGTCCAAGGAGCGTGTTGTCGTCACTATCTGCCTACCGCTGAGCAGTCAGCGCTTCGTGTTAGCCTATTCTGTCGGAATTTTCAGGCTCGCGCGTTCTCGCCCAGCCGGGGGGCACACAAAGAGATGGTTCGTCGGTTCACGCGGCGTAATTTCTTAGGTTTTGCCGGTCTGGCTGCCGCGGCGCCGCTTTTCGATGTGAAGCCGCTGCGCGGAATCGATTTCGTGCTCCAGAATTCTCCTACCCCGCATAAATATTTGATCGAAACCATGCCTGGCGGAGCGGCGCTCTTCGATTACAACAATGACGGACTTCTCGACATTTTTCTCGTGAACGGCGGAAAGATTAGCGGCGCGCTGCATGTCCCGGAAAACTTTGACCGCGCCAATCCTCGATATTGGAATCGTCTCTACCGTCAAAATCGTGATGGTAGTTTCACAGACGTCACCGAAGGGGCTGGGTTGGCGCGCGCCGGGAACGGCAATTACGGCATGGGTGTCGCCGTCGGCGATTATGACAACGACGGTTACCCGGATCTGTATGTAACCAGCTACGGGAAAAACATCCTTTATCACAACAATGGTGATGGCACGTTTACGGATGTCACGGCTAAAGCAGGCGTCGCTGGCGGAGGCTGGTCCGTTTCCGCAGGTTTCTTCGATTACGATAACGATGGCCATCTCGATCTGTTTGTGACCCGGTACATGGAATGGGACGCGGATCACAACAAGATTTGTGGAGGCGATTGGCATACGTATTGTCCGCCAGCCGAATTTCCCGCGACCACGTGCCTTCTTTACCGAAATCGCGGCGATGGCACGTTCGAGGATGTCAGCGAGCGTTCGGGGATTACCGCAAAGAAGGGAAGAGCCCTAGGCGTGGCGTTTGCAGACTACGATGGCGACGGCTTTACCGACATTTTTGTATCCAACGATGGCATGCAGCAGTACCTCTTCCATAACAACGGCGACGGCACTTTTAAGGAATGTGCGCTCGAATCGGGGGTGGCACTCACGTCCGACGGCAAAGGTCTTTCGGGAATGGGCACGGTCTTTCAGGACTATGATAACGATGGCCGCCCTGACGTGATCGTGACGGTGCTGCCGCGCGAGCTTTACGGCCTGTATCACAACGACGGTTCTGGGGCCTTCAGCTATGAAAGCCTTGAGGCCGGCCTAGGCGCGCTGACCTCGGGCAGTTCCGGCTGGGGCATCGGCCTTGAAGATTTTGACGATGACGGCTGGAAGGACCTTTTCGTCGCGCAAAGCCATGTGCTGGATAATGTCCAGCAGATTGACGCTTCGTTGCGATACAAGGAGCTGCCGCTGCTTGCGCTGAATCACAACGGCCGTTTCGAGCGTGCCGATTCCGGTGTAGCCACGCCGCTGGCTGCACGCGGAGCCGCTTTTGGGGACATCAACAATGACGGTCGCATGGACGTCCTCATCACGACGCTAGGCGGGCCTCCCGTCCTGCTTCTGAACCGTGGCGGCAGCCACCATTGGTTGTCGATCAGCTTGCGCGGGACACGCAGTAATCGCGACGGGTATGGTGCACTCGTGCGCGTCAACGGCCAAACTCGCGTGGCGACCTCGGCCGGGAGCTATGTCTGCGCCAACGATAAGCGCCTTCACTTCGGATTGGGCTCTGCTGAGAAAGCGGCGGTCGAGATCCTCTGGCCCTCTGGCGCGAAACAAATTCTCAAGGATGTTCGCGCCGATCAATTCCTGGAAGTTCGCGAGCCCGAAGGCTGATGATTCATCTCATTTTATATGCAGTGCTTGCGGGCCAAGCTGCAACGTCCGATCAGGCGGCGGACCACATCCGCGCAGGACTGGAAGCGCGCAAGCAGCACCAGGTGGATGTGGAGATCGCGGAGTTTCGCAAGGCTACGGAACTAGATTCAGGCCTCGCCGACGCCTTCGTAAATCTTGGCGCGGCGTATATGGAGAAACATGACTACGGTTCCGCCACCGCTCCGCTGAAGCGCGCTCTCGAGTTGAGCCCAGATCTCCCGGTTGCTCACCAATTTCTCGGCTATGCGCTTCTAGCCCAAGGCTATGCTGCCGAGGCCATCCCGCATCTCGAGCGGGTTGGCGCGCAGGACGCGCTGGGAATCGCGCAGATCGAAACTGGTCAACTAAGCCAGGCGGTCGCAAACTTTAACGCTGCCCTGGCTCAACGCCCCAACGATGCTGACTTGCTCTACTATCTGGGCCACGCCAGTGGGCTGCTCTCCAAGGGCGCTATTGATACGCTTATTGCCGCCCATCCGGATTCCGCTCGCGCACATCAAGCGCTCGCCGAAAATTACTTTGTTCTGCGCCAGATGCCGCAAGCCGAAAGGGAGTATCAGGAGGCACTACGTCTTCGCCCTGAACTGCCGGGACTCCATCTCGAACTCGGTCAGGTTTACGCGAACTCCGCGCAGTGGCCAAAAGCAGAAGCCGAATTTCGCGAGGAGGGCAAACTGCGGCCAGGCAACGCCGAGGCTGCTTATCGTCTGGGTACGGCATTGCTCCAGCAGGGAAAAGCCACAGAGGCGCTTGCGGAATTGAAGCGAGCGAATGAGCTGAAGGCAGATATGCCGGAAACCCTGTACTCGTTGGGCAAGGCAGCTTCGTTAAGCGGTGATGCCCAGACTGCTGAGAAAGTATGGATGAGGGTGATCGAACTGGAGCAGGGAGGCTCGCTCGCCGCGCAGGCGCATTTCGGGCTGGCGGGCGTGTACCGGAAGCAAGGCAAGGCTCAGCAAGCCCAGCATGAAATGCAAGAATTTCAGCGGCTTCAAAGCACGATCGGGCCTCCCCGTTCTGAGTAGCCTATAGGGCCACCACTGAGGTTGAGAATACGCGTCCACGAGAGTAGGGCATAGAGCTGCTGGCGAACGCTTCGGTTGGTCGGCAGACGCATTTTTGACAATTCTGGGTTTGACATGGGCAGAAATAAGGCTTAAACAGGGCAAGCAAGGAAAAGTTTGCGCGGCCTGTGCCTGATTTGAAGTAATTCCACCGTCCCCGCCCGGGTGTATGGCCCGTTTGAGTTCGCTCACATTGTGAAAAGCGGTCCTTAAGTGTAAGTGCACGTTTTGGAACGGGTTCGGTGGGTCCAAACCTTCTTTGGTTGCATCTCAACTGTGACATTCAGGCTCGATTCCGCGCCGGGGAGGAAATCTTGAAAGCCTGCACACTCCTCTTAGTCAATTTACCGCCGAAGCGACGTACGCGACCTCTCTTTAGCCTTCCGGCTATCCTAGCCGCCACCCTCTGCGTTTGTTCGTGCTTCGCTTCTGTTGCCAGGGCTACGCCCGCGTCTGGCTCCCTTTCGTCAGACCATGACGAGGTCAGTTCGCCGGAGTCTCCAGATGTTGCGATTCCAGGTCCTTTGCGTTCTTTTTTACGCATGGCAGGAATCAGTCAGAAGGTTTCACCTGAAGAAGTGATGCCGTTGCTGGCCCGGAACGTATTCGCATTGGGTTATGAGGGCCCATGGCCCAAAGGGCGACGCTCGGAATTCCTAATCCTGTTGACCCATTATGTGCAGCAGGCGCGGGAATTGCAGGCTCTGGCAGGCCCCGAAGGTGTCCTTCATGTTTCTAATTGTGATGACGCAAAACCCTTGTTGAAAATCCTGGGTTATCGAATTCGGGCTGACTGCGGGCAGCGCGGCACTTTCTTGGAGACAGCTGATCCGCAGAGAGCGTTTCTCACCATCGACTCAGGATTCCCGCTACCGGACCTCGAAAAAAGTCTTCAGGAAGGGCGGGCTTTCGCCTATCCCTTTTCGTCATCACGGGTGCCTGCGCCGCCCGTGGAGATCGAGTGGAGCAAGAAGGGGCAAAAAACTGATTTGGTGGACATGTTGTTAGACGATCCGGAGCTGGCTCGCTTTTACTGGGCGTTGGGGCGGATGGACGCCGAAACTCTGTCAACGTTGCGGCAATTGCACGCGCTAAAGCGAATGGTTCCGCAAGCCGCGGTGTTGCACTTTTACGGCAGCCACATTTGCATTCGATCTGGGCGAGTGATTGTGCCAGGGGGGGCAGCCGCGGCCTCCGCGTGGAAAGGCTTGGTTGGAGCATCGCCTGATGCTCCGGGAGAATTCATCCCCAGGTTGGTCGCGAAGGACGGAGGCTGGCTTGCGGCTTATTTTGATGACCTCTCGAGTGTACCCCTGCAACAGCAAGCTCATTTCACCGAACCAGCCCGGCTGCGGCGCCTTTATGAGATGTTCCGGGGAAAAGATTCATCCGATGCGGGAACGGGTGTGTTTCGGCATGACGCGGGTCTGCTTCTTCTGTTAACCCGCGTTCGTTGGCAACCGAACGGCGATCCATACATTCCTGGAAATCTCGAGGTATGGAAGCAAGTGTTTCGGCAGAAGACGGATTTCAAAGTCGTACGCGACTGGGGCCGCCGGACTACAAATTGGGATCAGCCAAATCAGGTGCTGGAAGCTCTATTTGCGATTTCTCGAATATCGACCGACACGGGTCCTTTGCAGAGTTACCTGATGCTTAGCGAACTCGACGCCAGGCGCTCTCCCGAGCATCGTCTCAGTCCACAAACGGTGGCCTTGCTGGCCGGCAAGTTCTCTGAGTTCAGCGACCAGTATCTAGTCTTTTCGGAATTTCCAGATTTGGACGATGCTTCCATTACCAGCTTCCTGCACGTTGTAACCGCGCTTAATGGTATTACGAAGGAGCCTTTGCGCGGCAATGCGCTCGGAACTTTTCAGGCCAGCGTAGGGCTGTGGCAGATATTCGCGCGGCAGGGTGAAATCCCCAGCGACGGCTTGAACGACTCTTGGCAAAAAATGATCGGGCCCTTCGGGAAGATAGGGTCTCCTGCGCAGGTTTTCGACGCCGGCCGAACGGGCGTGAGGGACCTGCTCCTCGCCGCAACGGGTAAACCTGATTCATCTCAAGATAAAATCATCAATTTGCTTGCAGGTCCTAGCCAGTCAAATCCCGAAGCGCAGCGCATGCATGAGCTTATGGCCAACAGGATCCGGTCCATTCTGGACGAACAGCGTTTGGTTTCTCTCGACACATTGTTGGCTTTGGGCGACGGCCTGCGCGAGGCGAAGCAAGGAAAATTCTCGGGCGATACCTTGCTTCCATTGGCCGGGGAACTTAGGGAATTCGAGATGCCCCAACCAATTTTCCGAAATAGCGAGAGAGAGCAATGGGCGGCGGGGATTTACAATAACCGTCATACAGAACTGCAGATGCGCACGAACCTGGCGAAGATAATTAAGTCGCCGACTTCTCCCGAACAGCTTGCCGAAGCTCGCGGCCAACTCGCTCCGTTTCTGCGAGACACGCTTGTCGGACTCAACTACGCCTACTACGAGCCTCCCGGTGCCCAGATTCTCCACCACAATCCCCTTTTCGTGCGCTCGCATGATTTTGCCGGCGACACTGTCGTCGGCCTGGAACGACTTTGGCAAGCGCCTCAATTGTTCGGTGCGGGATCCCCGGCGGGCGGGGGCGCACACCTGGTCGGATCGCTTGCCGATTTGCCGTATGTCCTTGCAACGGCGGAGCAGGATTTCCTCGCGCCACGAAATGTGCAGGCTCTGATCTGGCGAGAGTTGGTGCCTGGCCTCCTGACCAATGCGGTCGTGCCTCGATGGTGGAACGTGAGCCAAAATGAGCTTCACGCGGTTAGCTTGTGTCAACAAAGCGGCGAGGAGATTTTGGCAGCGTCCGCGCAGAATGAAGAACTGCGGAATAAGGTGATGAATATCTTTTCGGATCGTATGCTTCCGCAGCGCTCGGAGAGAGTGGAGCAGGCTCTGCGGTCGGGGCGCTTGCCCGAGCTGCTTTCGCAGTTGATGCCGGCGGACACGTTCTATCTGACGGCTGAATATCAACAAAGATTTCCGCAGGAGCCGAAATCCTTCGGACCCGCCGGTAATGAACTCGCAACACTCCGTCAGCGCCATCCGGACGAGGTCAGCTGGGAACGTTTGTCGCGAGATTTTGGAGTGCCACATCGAGTATTGACGCAGAGTTACGCGCGTGAGTTGCTGAATCTAGCCCCTTACCCGGTCTTCATGGGCTACGCTAACCGTTTGTTCGCCGAGACCTGGGATTCAAACAACCTGTACTGGGCGCGCCTGGCTGACGAGAAGGGCTATGCCCCGGTCATGCTAAATCGTTTGGTTCCCGAACTCACGCGCCGCATGGTCGAGAAGATTTTTGCCACCGACTTCGAAGATTGGCCGGCGTTGCTACGCGCTGTTCGAGAAACCGGTGAGGAGTTCCGGCAGGGCAAGATCGTTGCCTTGTCTAGAAATGAAAACGCTTCTCAGCCCTAGAGTGGTCCTGTTGGCTCGCGTTTCACAGGCTACCCGGAAAAAAACTTGCGATATGGATGCAAACTTATGGGGAAACGACATTTCTTGATCGTCGGGCTGCTATTAGGAGTACTGCCTGTTTCAACCTTTCGGGCGAGTGGGCAAGAAGATCCAACACGCCTTCGTGTCGTTGTGAATCTGGTGCAGCTGAACGTGGCTGTTACGGACAACAAAGGAAACTACGTGACCGGTCTTCGCCCTTCGGATTTTGTGATCACCGAAGATAGGATCCCGGAAAACATCGCCAACTTTGAAGAGGGGAACGGTCCTACAACCAGATTGGTCGACACTACCGCGGACGCAGCAAAGACCGGTGGAGACGGGGCCGCCACAGCGCAAGGGAAGACTGCGATGCAAGGTTCAGCGTCAGAATCTCCTTCGGAAGACGTCCCTGAATCCCTTAATTCGGCCGTTTCGGGCGCAAATGTCTTCATCTTGTTCGATACCAGCAATTACATGTATCGGGGTTTCGTTTTCGCACAAGATGCAATCGCCAACTTCGTTCGCTCTCTGGAGACCGCGGATAAAGTAGCGTTTTATTCATACAGCCGCGATCTTTACCGGGCCGCTGCTTTGACCGCCGATCGATCGGAGGTAGTGCGTGGGGTGCGGACGAGCGTGGCCGGGGACGATGCCGCCCTTTACAACTCGTTGTTGCTGACCGTTCAAGACGCCGGTCAGCACCCTGGCAGAAAAGTGATCGTAGTGTTCTCGAATGGACCCGACAACGCCAGCATGGTACCCCCTGAGGATGTGGCTGAACTGGCGCAATCGGCAGGAATACCTATCTACATGATCAGCACGACCGACGCGCAACTTGAGCCCGTCTCTACAGCTGTTTTTGAACGTATGAGCGCGGCAACCGGCGGCAAGGCTTATTTTGCCAAGAGTTGGCGTGATGAAAAGAAAGCGTTCGCATCCATCCGGGACGATTTAGCGCATCTCTATTCGTTCAGCTACTATCCCAAGCCAAATCCCAATCGTGGATGGCGTGCTATCAAAGTGCAGTTGGCAGGCGAGCGCTTGAAGAAGTACCACATCCGGACGCGAAACGGATACCGCCCCAAACCAAATCGTTTTTCAACAGGCAATGAGGTACCGTCTGCCGCTTTAGAGCTTCTTCCGAATTAAGTAAAACAGGAATTCCTGCTTAAAAATGTTTAAAGGTAGAGTTGGCAGCATAGCGCTAACTGCGGCAAGTATCGCGAGAACAGCCCGCTCATTTTGGTCATGAGTCTGCTCCGCTCCGCTTTTGTAGGTAGGAGTAGGATACGGGCGCTTCAGCGGGAGCTAACGGAAGAGGTTCTCTAACTGGACGCGCTCATTCGTTCTGGCGTCGCGATATTTTACGATGATGGGACAGTATAGCGACAGGTTCCAACGTTGCCCGGCGGGGTGCGAGATAGCGCGAGAGCCGGGAACGACAACCGCTTCTTCGGGAATCACGAGCGGGACGCAGTCCGTGGCTGCGTAAATTTGTTCGCGAACGAGATCATACACGGCGGTTGAGGCATTCAATATTACTCCGCTGCCGAGCACTGCGCGGCGCTTCACGATAACGCCCTCGTACACGCCGCAATTTCCCCCAACCATCACTTCATCCTCAACAATCACCGGAAGTGCGCCGATGGGCTCGAGAACGCCGCCAATTTGCGCGCCCGCGGAGATGTGACAATTTCGCCCGACTTGAGCGCAACTTCCGATCAAGGCGTGCGAATCAATCATCGTGCCATCATCAACGTACGCGCCGGCATTGATAAACATCGGTGGCATGCACGTGACACCACGTCCGACGTACGCACCGTCGCGAACGCTCGATCCGCCGGGAACAATTCGCACCTGGCTCGTGAGGCTGATTGCTTTTGGCGGATAGGTATCCTTGTCGAAAAAGGGTTGGTGTTCGCGGTCAACAGACATGTCGACCACCGTCCCCATACGAAATCCGAGCAAGATACCTTTCTTGACCCATGCATTTACGCGCCAGCCGGTTATCGATGTGGCATCACGTTGGGCGGCGCGCACTTCGCCACTGTTCAGCGCGGCTTTGAAGGACTCGAAAGTCCGGCGGTGTTGTTCCGTATAGTGCGGCGGAGGTGAGTCAAATAGTTGTTCAATCTCCGACTGCAGCATAGGTTTTCTCGATTAGCCCGAGCGTTTCAAGAACGGAATGAATGCGCCCCAGGGAACCCGCGCTCGGCGCCACTAGAGGAAGCCGCCAGATTGCCTGCAGCAGTCCCATCTTGGCCATTGCTGCCTTCACGGGAATCGGATTGGATTCCACGAAGTTGACCTCCATCAACGGAAGATAGTGCGAATGAATTGCACGCGCGGCTGGGAAATCGTTTTGCAGCGCGAAATTGCAAAGACTGGCCATCTCCGCGGGAATTTCGTTGGAAGCTACGGAGATTACGCCACGGCCGCCAAGCGCGAAAAGCGGCAAAGTGATGGAGTCGTCGCCGGAGAGAATCACGAAACGCTCCGGCAGCTGTGCGGCGATAGAGGCCATTTGCGAGATATTCCCTGACGCCTCCTTTACACCCACGATCGTGTCGATGGCCGAGAGTCGCTTTACCGTAGCGGGCTCAATGTTAACGCCGGTGCGGCCGGGGACGTTGTAAAGCAAGATCGGTATGGAGACGGAGTTGGCAATGAAGCGAAAATGCTGGTACAGGCCTTCCTGTGTAGGCTTATTGTAATAAGGCGCGACGGAAAGAATGCCGCTGACGCCCATCGCTTCATACTCACGAGCGGCGCGTGCAACTTCCGCCGTGTCGTAGCCGCCGGCTCCAGCGACCACGGGTACCTTGCCGTGCGCTTCCTCTAAAGTGATCTCCACTACGCGTCTGCGCTCGTGTTGTGTAAGCGTCGGGCTCTCGCCGGTGGTTCCACAGGGCACGAGAAAGTGGACTCCGGCGTCGATCTGTCGTCGCACTAGCCGGCGCAGAGCAGCTTCATCAAGCGAGAAGTCACTCTGAAACGGGGTGACGAGCGCGGTACCACAACCTGTGAACATGATGGTGTCTCCTTTTCCTTATCTGTCTAGATCTGAAGTTGGTGGCCGGCAGAGGGCCACGAATCAGATCAATTCGTTTACGATCTCGCGAAATTCAAAGACTCCGGTCTTACCGAGTATCCAGCGCGCGGCGCGCAGGGCGCCTCGCGCAAATCCTTCACGGCTTCGTGCTGTGTGGCGTATGGTGATGGTGTCGGCACTGGAATCGAATCCAATCTCGTGGGTGCCGGGATTAGCGCCGGCGCGATTGGCGCTTAGATTGACGACTCGATCGAAACCGGCTCGCTTCATTTCTTCAGCGACTGCGAGCAGCGTGCCCGAAGGCGCATCTCGCTTGGCGGCGTGATGGATCTCCCAGCCCCACGCCTGGTACTCGCGTTCCGCGGCAAATGCGCTGGCCGCCTGGGCGATGATCTGGCGGAAGCGGTAAACACCGACGGAGAAATTCGGACTCCACACTAGAGCGCCGCCGGTTGATTGAACGGCCTCGCGGACACGAGCCAAGTCTTGAAGCCATCCCGTCGTGCCTGCGATTACGGGAACACGTAGCGCTGCGAGTTGCCGAATGTTCTGAGCCGCCGAAGAGGGGGCGGAAAATTCCAGGGCCACGTCGACCCCGCTAAAATTCTCTCGCGTAAGCCCAGCACCACATTTGTTCGTGCCGCTATTTAGCGTCAAGCGCACGTCGAACCCGTATTCGGGAGCGAGCTGTTCAACCAGCCGGCCCATCTTTCCGTGACCTACGATGGCGAGTCCGCGCGTCATCGGGGTTTTCCTGAAGTTGCGGCGTGCGACGCGAGCAGCCGCTTGACCATGTTTGCGTAGATTGGCACTGCTTCGCGAAGTTCGCGCTTTGCAATGCGTTCCTCGGCGGTGTGAGCCACGTGAATGCTGCCTGGCCCAATCAAAAAAGGCGTGCCCCATGTTTCGTGCAAAGTCGGGACGTCGGTTGTAAACGCCACCACGCTGGTTGGCAGTCCATCGAACTCCGAAAAGTGGAACACCGGCGTGTACAAGACTTCCCGGACTTCCACTCGTCCGGCCACGGCTTCTTGAAGGGCCTCACGCACAGGAGTGGCATCGCCTACCAATCGAAACATAAGTTCGGCGCGGGCTTCGTCGGCAACAACATTGGGCGCACGGCCGCCGGAAACTGTGCCGATGTTCAATGTGGTCTTCCCGAGCAGCGAATCGCTGGGCAGCGTGAGATGGCGGATGTCCTCAAGCACGTCCAGCAATGCATCGATTGCGGAGCGGCCCAATTCCGGATACCCGGAATGGGCTAGCTGGCCGTGAGCGACAAGCTCGAAGCGCAGCGCTCCTTTGGATGCCAGGCACAACTTATTCTCGGTTGGCTCCCCATTAATTAAGTAACGCGAGCCCTGCGGCATTCTTGCGGCAACGCGCGCACCCGCGCTGTTTCGTTCTTCGCCGACGACGAACAGAAGACCCAGACCAGAAACGCCCTCGAGAAGGAGTTTCTCGACAGCGCAAACCATAGCGGCGATGATGCCTTTGGCGTCGCACGCTCCGCGCCCCCAAAGAAACTCGTCGTCTTCGCTCAGGGGGAAGAAGGGCGGTACGGTGTCCATGTGCGTGGAAAGGGTGACCACCGGTTTGCCCCAGCTTGCAAAGACGTTGAAGCGTTGCGCTTCGACCGGCATACGTTCAGCGCGGCCACCATATTTCGCAGCAAGCGGAGAGAGATGGTCAAACAGAAATTCGCCGGCGTTGGCTTCGTTATTGGTCACGGATTCGATACCAACTAGCGCGCGCGTCAGCTCAAACAGGTCCATGATTGCTTTCTGGAATGGAACGAAAGAGAAGGAAAGAACCGAAGTAAGCTCGGGGCTGTCACTCCTCGATAGCGCTCCATCCGCGTAAATCGTTAGTGCTTACGGATGACAGTGGACAGGTCTTAGCCCTGGCCCCCAGCCGCGCACGGCATCCAGCTGCCGCGACGACTTCGGCGGATCAACAACAATTGCCCCTTTTGCGCGGGCGCCCGAAGCTGATCGGAAAAACACGCCCGGCTACTAATGGGATCCGCACCTCTACCAAGTACAGAAGGAAAATAGCGGAGTGGCTCGGGAAAGTCAATCTGTGGGGCGTATCCAAAAGACGCGTTTGGTGTATCGATTTTTTGGGGTTGGCACAGATTGACGACAAGCGTTGGCTTCGTTTAGACTCGGCGCAGCAATGAGCATTTTGAATCATTTCCGGGCGCACCGGCATCAGCATCATCATCACGGCCACATGCCGCGCCCGTTGAGTTGTACGTAGCGACTCACTAGAAAACGTACTCATCGGCCCGCTGGCGCAGCAAGCCCCAGCGGGTTTTTTGTTTCTATGGGCTTGATGTTCGGAGGAACGACGGTGGAAATCGCATTTGAAAAAAGTGGCGGGTTGGTGCCCGCGATTATTCAGGACGGTCTCACAGGCGAAGTATTGATGCTCGGTTTTATGAACATGGAGGCACTTGCCGAAACGCGCCGAACGGGCGAGGCAGTCTTCTTTAGCCGCTCGCGAAACCGTTTGTGGAGAAAAGGGGAAACGAGCGGGCACGTGTTGCGTGTTCTGGAGATGCGCGTCGATTGCGACGCGGATGCGCTGCTCTTGCGCGTCGAGCCACTTGGACCAGGGGTCTGCCACGAAGGTTATTGCAGTTGCTTTTTCCGGAGGCTGGAGGAGGACGGGAGCTTGCGCACCGTCGAGCAGCGGGCATTTGATCCAAATAGTGTGTACGGTCCGGGGGCGGAGCGATGAATCGCTTGAGGCTGGGAATCCCAAAGGGCAGCTTGCAGGAAGCAACGTTGGAACTTTTCGCACGAGCCGGTTGGAAGATCACGGTTAGCTCGCGAAGTTACGTGCCTAGCATTGATGATGCGGAAATCGAGTGCTTGCTCGTGCGCGCTCAGGAAATGGCGCGCTACGTAGAAACCGGAGCGCTGGACGCGGGGATTACTGGGCATGATTGGGTAATCGAAACCGGCTCGGACGTCGAGGAACTCGCTGAGCTCGTGTATGCGAAGCAACGGCTGTCGCGCGTGCGCTGGGTCCTCGCGGTGCAAGAAGATTCTACGATTCGCGAGCCGCGAGACTTGCAAGGCAAAGTCATCGCAACGGAGATCGTGCGTATCACAGGCGAATATTTAAGGCGGCACGGCGTGACTGGGCGCGTGGATTTCTCCTGGGGCGCTACGGAGGTGAAGGTGCCGCAGCTTGCTGACGCCATTGTCGAAGTTACAGAGACGGGTTCTTCGCTGCGTGCGAACCGCCTGCGAATCGTAGACACCGTTTTGGAGTCGGCGACGGTTTTTATTATGAATCGCGCGGCAGCCGCGGATGGATGGAAGAGAGAAAAGGCGGAGAGCCTGATCCTGATGCTGCAGGGGGCCATTGCTGCGGCTAGCAAAGTAGGGCTGATTCTCAATGTACGTCGAGAGGATTTGGATCGAGTGGTCGCCATCCTGCCGGCGCTGAAGAATCCGACGATTTCGATGCTGAGCGATCCTGGATGGGTAGCGGTAAATACGATCGTGGAAGAATCTGTGGTCCGGCAGATTTTGCCAAAGTTAAAAGCCGCGAATGCGCAGGGGATTGTCGAGTATCCCCTGAATAAGATTGTGCTGTGATGCGGATCTTGAGACTCACCAATGCGGTCGAGAAGAGGCTTTTGGCCGCGCGCGAGCGTCGCGACGTGCAGGCTGAGACCGTCGCGGCTAAGATTATCGCGGATGTGCGACGTCGCGGCGATGCCGGGCTGAGTTCCTGGACGCAAAAGCTTGACGGAATGGACTTGGCGCGGAACGGGATGTGGGTTCCGCAACGGGAGATTGAGGAAGCGCTAAGAAGTGTTGGCGCAGATTTCGTCCGTGCCGTGAAGCACGCCATAACCAATGTCCGAAAGGTGGCTGAGAAACAATTACCGCGAAACTGGTCGATGGAAGTGGAGTCAGGGGTGAGCATAGGCCAAATAGTCAGGCCCATCGAATCGATCGGTTGCTACATTCCGGGCGGCACATCTACTTTGCTTTCAACGCTGGTAATGACGGCCGTGCCGGCGCAGGTTGCGGGCGTAAAGAGAATCGTCGCGGTCTGCTCAAGGCCGAACAGAGAGTTGCTCGCGGCGGCTGGCCTGATCGGTCTAAGGCAAGTGGCGCGCATCGGGGGCGCGCAGGCGATCGCGGCCCTGGCCTACGGAACTAAAACGATGCCACGTGTCGACAAGATTGTCGGGCCAGGTAACCGCTTTGTGACGGCGGCAAAACAACTCGTTAGCCGCGACTGTGCCATCGATCTACCTGCGGGACCAACTGAAGCCGTCGTGATCGCTTCGCAAGGCAATGCGAGTTGGATTGCGGCCGATTTGCTGGCTCAGGCAGAGCACGCTCCGGATGCGACGAGCATCTTGGTCACCACATCGCCGCGTCTCGCGCGGGAAGTACAACGCAGGGTGGCAGAACAGTTGACCAAATTACCTGAAGACAACCAGGCCAAGATCTCCTTGAAAACGACGGGAGCGATTTTGCTAGTCGCCTCCCCAGAAGCGGCGTTTCGGTTTGTGAACCGCTTTGCGCCCGAACATCTGAGCCTTCCGCAATACAAAACTGCGAGAGCCGCGACGCTCGAAAGGGTTTCTGCTGCTGGAACGGTTTTTATCGGCCCATGGGCGGCCCAGCCCTTTGGCGACTACGCTACTGGTAGCAACCACGTTTTGCCCACTGCCGGCTGGGCGCGGAGCCGCGCAGGGTTGTCGGCGGCGGACTTTGTGAAATGCATCAGCGTGCAGACGATTAGCCGCAAAGGTTTCCGCAGTCTGGCCGCCGATGTGCGGATTCTCGCCCAAGCCGAAAACCTGCTGGCCCACGATCACGCTGTGGCGGTGCGTCTATGAAAACGAAATCGCCCGCGCGCCCCGTACTCCCGAATAGTGGAAGAACGTTAAGAATTGCAAAGATTCATCGTAAGACCAACGAGACCGATATCAGGCTCCG
>Ga0210410_10000653_pt1 | contig 36262 bp, 30 predicted proteins | sample IncBWC4MmetaG_FD_161058 | JGI IMG/M metagenome (GOLD analysis project Ga0210410, IMG submission 161058) | Forest soil microbial communities from Barre Woods Harvard Forest LTER site, Petersham, Massachusetts, United States - Inc-BW-C-4-M | ecosystem: Environmental > Terrestrial > Soil >...
GGGCTGAGGCAAGTCCTCAACTCGTCTAATAACTTCGAAATCGCCTTCCAGAAACCGCTGTGTTTCTGCAGCCGAAATGGAAGAAAAATCAATCGGCGGCGGTCCACATAATGGGTGAGCATTTCCTATCCAAAGCCTGATAATTTGGATTCCTACGACCAGAACGAGTACAGCTAGAATTGAAGCTGCGATTACGAGCAAGTTTCGGTTCAATGACATTTCGACGATAATTGTATCCGACCTGTTCACATTCTGGGTCGAGTAACAAGAAGGCCGCTCAGCTTTTAGCAGAGAGGAAACGAAAACGTGGGGACTTCTACAGTTGCGGGGCACGGAGTTAAGCGGGTACACAACTTTAATGCGGGGCCGGCGGCACTGCCTTTGCCGGTGCTGGAGCGCATTCGCGAGGAGTTGCTGGACTGGCGCGGGAGCTGCATGTCCGTAATGGAGATGAGCCACCGCTCGCCGGAGTTTGAGGGCATCGCGTCGCGCGCGGAGGCTGGACTGCGGAAGCACCTGGCGATTCCGGATGAATACGCTGTGGTGTTCCTGCAGGGCGGCGGAAGCATGCAGTTCACTATGGTGCCGATGAATTTGTGCCTGCCGGGAAAGCCGGTGGATTTGCTGCATACCGGCACGTGGACGGCGAAGGCGCTCGGCGAGTTGAAGAAAGGCGTGCTGCACACGGTGGCCGCGTCGACCGAAGGGGAAAAATTCACACGCGTGCCGCGACAGAACGAAATCAAGCTGTCCTCGGAGCCCTCCTACGTGCACATGTGCACGAACAATACGATTGAAGGCACGCAGTGGCACACAATGCCGGCGACCGGAGGCGCGCCTCTGGTGGCGGATATGTCTTCCGACATTGCTTCGCGGGCGATTGACGTAAAGAAATTCGGGTTGATTTTTGCCGGCGCGCAGAAAAACCTGGGGCCCAGCGGCGTCACCGTGGTGATCGTGCGCAAGGATCTGGCCGAGCGCGCGGACAAGAGCCTGCCCACGCTCCTGCAATATCGCACGCACATCAAAGAGCGCTCGCTCTACAACACGCCGCCGACCTTCGCGGTTTACATCCTGGGCTTGGTGATGGAATGGATGGAAGCCGAAGGCGGCCTCAGCGCAATCGAAAAGCGCAACGAAGCCAAAGCCAAGCTGCTCTACGACGCGATCGACTCCAGCAACGGGTATTATTCGTGCCCGGTCGAGAAGGCCTCGCGTTCGCTCATGAATGTGGTCTTCCGCGTAGCCGGCAGCGATGAAGCCATCGAGAAGAAATTTGGTGAGCAAGCCGCCTCCGCAGGTCTTGTCGGTACACCCGGCCATCGCTCCGTAGGCGGGATGCGCATCTCGCTATACAACGCCGTCGCCCTAGACGCCGTGCAAGCACTGGTGGATTTCATGCGCGAATTCCAGCGCACCTGCGGCTAGCGTTTCAGATCCGCGCTGTTTAACTAGCGGCCGTCCGGATTACCGAAACCAGCCGCACCCGTCCTTGAGGACAGTGCGACTTCGTCACACCTGCCCTTTCGTCCTATTTCGATTACAAGCTCCTGCTTGCGAGCATAGAGGCATAGCGATTCGAGTTCTCAATGTCGGCGATCCCGTCGCACGTGCGTAATTGTGCGCGGGTCGGAGGAACCCAGCCATGAACGAGAACGAATACTTACAACAGGTCGCAGCCCTGGCGGGTCTGCGGCACTATCCTCAGCAAGGGCCATGGAACAAGAAATCGGGTAGTGCGGTAGGCACCCGCGATGGCTACGTGACGGCGATCGGATTCAGCCGCGACCGCCAGGGCGCCCGCGTAGTGATCCTGCTCCGTTTCACAAAAAATGAGCAGCCCGACCTCATTACGTCCGCGCTGAAGAGTGCCGCAATAAAGAAGGGGAAATTAGGCGCGGTCGGAAACAATTTTGTGCGCTGGGAATGGAAATATTCCTTCATCAAGCCCAAACCGGAAGAGGTGGCTAACCTAGCGAACGCGTTGCGCGAAGCCATACGCCCAGCGACCCTGCCCTTCGACGGACGCTGCGAGCAATGCGCTTCGACATCCACATCTTCGCTGACGCTTATGGACGGGCTGCCGACATACATCTGCGCTAGCTGTCAGGAAAAGGTGCGCCACGAACTAAACCAGGCCGCCGAGAAATACGAAATGATCACGCCGAACTATCCGAATGGGCTGGTGCTGGGCGTGGGCGCGGCGACAATAGGAGGTCTGGCCTGGGGACTGGTAGCTTACGGCCTAAACTACATTTTTCTGTACGGAGCGATTCTCATCGGATATTTAGTGGCTGCCGCCGTGTTGAAGGGCACGGGCAAAGTAACTCGCTTCGGGCAAATCATTATTCCTATGTTGACAGTTGCCAGCGTGCTGTTTGGCGACGCCATTTTCTATACGCTGATCGTGATGAAGCATCAGCACGTTGCATTTTCCGGTAAATTGCTGAACGCGATCGTGGTGCACCTCTGGGATATCGAGAGTAAAGGTAACGGCGTTCTGTCGTTAATCTTTGGCCTGGTGGGCGCGGGATACGCGTTGTATTCGGCGCGCAAACCCAAGTTTCAGGCGGTGTTTCAGCCGCTTGGCGCGCCCAACGCTTAATGCCCGGCAAGTATTGAAGTGCGGGACTCGCCACGCTACATTCCCGCACTTCACGTTGCTTCGCGTTTTTCGTTTTACGCTAAATCGAACAGCAGGACTTCCGCGTCATTCACTCCGGTTAGCTCCAGCGATTTCTCCGCGGAGATCGCGGCTCCGTCGCCTTCGGCCAGTTCTTTGCCGTTGAGCTTCACGCTGCCGCGCGCAACTTGTACGTACGCGTGGCGCTCGGGTTTGAGGTCATGCTTCACGGATTCGCCGGCGCTCAGCACCGTTGCGTACAGCTCATTGTCCTGCCGAATTTTTACCGCGCCATCGCGGCCGTCGGGCGATGCAAGCAATCGTAGCTTGCCGCGCTTCTCCGCTTCTGTGAAATTCTTCTGGTCATAAGCAGGCTTTAGCCCCTGATTTTCCGGGAACATCCAGATCTGATAGAGGTGTACGGGTTCCGTTTTGGAAGCGTTGAACTCGCTGTGCGTCACGCCGGTGCCTGCGCTCATGTACTGAATGTCTCCAGGCTTGATGACCGAGCCATTCCCCATACTGTCGCGATGTTCCAGCGCACCCTCCAGCACGTACGTGACGATCTCCATATCGCGGTGCGGGTGCATGGGAAAACCACCGCCGCCGGCGACGCGGTCGTCGTTCATCACGCGCAAGGTGCGGAAGTGCACGTGCTTGGGATCGTAGTAATCGGCGAAGGAAAAGGTGAAATGCGTGTTGAGCCAGCCGTGATCGGAGTGGCCGCGTTCCTTGCTCTTACGGATCTTAATCATGATGTCCTCGTGAGAGAAGCTGTCGCAGCGTGTTTCAAGAGCGTTGAAAGCTTCAGGACCCAGGCGGAAGCCTGTGGCACGGACAGATAATACTCGTTATAACGACTATTGTCAAGAGGCACATCTGCCAGCCACACTGCCCGGCATCGCCATCCTCTATCCCTTTAGATTCAGGGAGCTTGTTACACTCGCTACCCTCTTTCGTCCCATTTCCGCCGACCGCTCTTTGGGTGTAGAGTGATAGTGTTGAATTTTGCCGCCACATTCTGAGGTTTGCGCAATGGATTCTGCTCCCACCGCTACAACTACGCGAAAGGCCGAGGGCGCTTCCGCATCTCGCGAAACGTTGACCGTCACGGACAACCGGACCGGGCGGAGCTACGAAGTGCCCATCACGCATGGCACCATCCGCGCTTCCGATTTGCGCCAAATCAAGGTGGACCCCAAAGAATTCGGGATGATGAGCTACGACCCGGCGTTCAACAACACCGCCTCGTGCATCAGCCGGATCACCTATATCGATGGAGATGCGGGTATTTTGCGCTATCGCGGGTATCCGATAGAAGATCTCGCCGAAAAAAGCACGTATCTGGAGACCGCGTACCTGCTTGTGCACGGCGAACTGCCCACGTCAGAGCAGTTGAAGGACTGGGCCTACAACGTAACGCACCACACGTTCATTCACGAGAGCATCAAGAAATTCCTGGACGGTTTTCACTACGATGCCCATCCCATGGGCATGCTCATTTCGACCATCGCGGCGCTTTCGACCTTCTACCATGACGCGAAGGACATTTTTAGCGCGGAATCGCGAAGGAAGCAGACCTATCGGCTAATCGGGAAGATGCCGACCATCGCGGCGTTCTCGTACAGGCACTCGCTGGGCATGCCCTTCGTCTATCCGGACAATGAGCTGAGCTATCCCGGAAATTTCCTGAATATGCTCTTCCGTACGACGGAAAGCCGTTACCGGCCGAATCCGACTTTGGAGCACGCGCTCGACGTTTTGTTTATTCTGCATGCAGATCATGAGCAAAACTGCTCGACCAGCACTATTCGCAATGTGGGGAGTTCCCATGTGGACCCTTACTCCGCGACGGCAGCAGCCATTGCAGCGCTGTACGGCCCGCTGCACGGCGGCGCGAACGAGGAAGTCCTGCGGATGCTGATGGAAATCGGCTCCGTGCAGAAGGTGCCGGAATTCATCAAACGCGTGAAGGCTGGCGAAACCAAGCTGATGGGTTTTGGCCATCGGGTGTACAAGAATTACGACCCGCGCGCGCGCATCATCAAGAAGGTCGCGTACGAGGTCTTTGACCTGATGGGCAAGAACCCCCTGCTGGAAATCGCGTTGGAGTGCGAACGGATCGCGTTGGTAGACGATTATTTCGTCAAGCGCAAGCTGTACCCCAATGTGGACTTCTACACCGGGCTGATCTATCAATCCATGGGCTTCCCTATGACCATGTTCCCCGTGTTGTTTGCCATTCCGCGCACGTCCGGCTGGATTTCGCAATGGGAAGAGCTGCTGCTCGATCCCGAGCAAAAAATCGCTCGCCCGCGGCAGATCTATTTGGGCCCCGACACCCGCCATTATGTGCCGATCGACGAGCGCAGCTAACATCTCCCTTAATGGCAGTGACATTTTTGGATACGCCCACTCGCAAGCCGCTCGACAATTCTGCGCGGGTCGCTATAGTTGATTAAGCGAGGTTTGGATGGGTGAGACCCCAAATGTGTCGACACGCATAGCGCGGCGCCGCAGCCAACGGGTCATGATGCAGGTGTCCGTGCGAATTCGCGGCGAGGATGTTCAGGGCAAGAACATCGAAGAAGAGACGGAAACGCTGGCGATCAATGCGCACGGCGCGCTGGTGCTTATGAAAGCGCGGCTCACGAGCGGAAGTAAGGTGCTTTTGAAGCACAAGCGCACGGAAGAGGAGCAGGAGTGCCACGTGGCATTCCTGGGTCCGGTGCGCGCAGGCAAGGCGGAAATTGGACTGGAGTTTTCGTCGCCGCGGCCAGGCTTCTGGCGCGTGGCATTTCCTCCTGAAGACTGGACGCCCCGCCATCCGGAAGCGCGTACAATCGCCAGCCATCGTGGGGATAAGCCCAACCGCTGAGCCAAGCTCTGTTTTTGCCTGCCTGTTTTAGTCCAGTAGAAGACAATCCATTCAGAACGCGGAATAGTACCCATCGCGGCGCGCAATCTGAATATCGGCTCCGAAGAGAGCGGATAGCTTCTCTGAAGTAAGCATCTCCCGCTTTGCTCCGTCGGCGATTATGCGGCCTTCCCGCAGTAACACGACTCGCTCGATTTCCGGAATAATCTCGGAAACGTGGTGCGTGACCAGGAGAATGCCCAGGCCGCTGGTTGCCAGAGCGCGCATCGTATCGCGCAATTGGATCCGCGCGCCGATGTCGAGCGCGTTGCTGGGCTCGTCGAACAGCAACGTTTGCGGTTGGTGCACCAGTGCGCGCGCGATTAGCGTGCGTTTTGCTTCACCCGAAGACATCTGCGCCACAGGGCGTGCGGCGAGGTGTGCGATTCCTAACCGTGCAAGGGCCGCTTCGCTCTTCTCGAGAAGATCGGCATTGGGAGCGTGATGGGGGAAAATGCGCGTGCTGCTGAAAAAGCCGGATAGCACCACGTCCCGGCCGGTCGCATCGGTGGTGCAGGACGCCAAAAGATCGGGAGAGACGATACCCAGCAGGGAGCGCAGTTCAAACACGTTCCAACGCTCACGGCCCAGAATCGAGATTGAGGAACCTTCGGTAGCAAGCGGATAACATTCCCGCGTGATGGTTTTGATCAGCGTGGACTTGCCGCAGCCATTCGGTCCCAGAATACAGATATGCTCGCCGGCTTCAACGCGCAGAGTGATGTCTTTCAGAGCTGGATGCTCTCCCCTCATCACCGTGACGTGCTGCAAGGCGAGAAGAGGAATTGGGCTCGGACGATTGGCCATCGGGTAATTTAGAGTTTAGTGCGTCGAGGGGAAAAACAAAAAGGAGGTGAAAACGCCTCCGTTCTCACCTCCCGGGGTGGTGGGGTATTGCTGACATTTCCTCAGCGGCAAAACAGGCCTGCCCTGCCAGGCAGGTCTGGTGCCTCACTCGCGTGATATCGCCGCTATGCGGTAAGAGACTTACCACCAGAGGGCATGTCTGCGCGCTTTTTAGCACCGCAAAGTGCGCGTGTCAACGTCAAAAAGTGCATCTGAATAACGCTATTCTGCACTTTATGAACATTTTAACCCTGATATTCGGTGGTAGCAGCACACACCTAAACCACGCGCAGGTTGTGGCTGGCAAGGAAAGCAAGCGGGCGAGTTAATTAGTCCCCGGCGACGTACTCAGGCGTAGCCATGCGAGCGAACCGCGGCTCAATTTGCTGCTTGTATTCCGGACGGGCACGAACTACCTCTTGGCGCGCGCCGGGCCGCAGCCCGTGCTGCAGTTTTTCGCGCAGCCGGCGGTGCGCCCGGAATAGCCGCAACCGAACCGCTACAACCGATATTCCCAGGCGGCTGGCCACTTCCTGCGTCGAATAGTGCAGGACATCGCGAAGCAGGCAAGCCTGCCGCAGATCCGGCGGGAGTTGAACAATCGCTTTCGCCAGCAGCCGCCCCATCTCGCGGCGAGCGCAGCGTTCTTCGGGATCCTGTTCTTCCGAAGCCATGCCACTGCCCAGCGTCTCCTCGCCCTCACCCTTCGGCTGATCGAGAGAAGCGATTTTGCCGTCGCGACGTTGGCGCAATAGGTCGATAGAAGTATTAGCGGCGATGCGCGAGATCCACGCGCGGAAATCGTCAGTCGATTCGTTCTGCTTCCCGGCAAACTGTTCCAGGCGCGACCACGCCTTCAGCACCGTCTCCTGGCTGACGTCCTGCGCGTCTGCGGCATTTCCCGTGAGCCCGCGGGCACGCCGGTATAGTGTCGGCATGTAAGGCGAAACCATTTCCGCGAACGCGTCCCGGTTTCCCTTGCGCGCCTGAGCTAGCAAGCTCGGACGGCCCCGCAAAGGAGCATCACGGTAAAATGTGAAGGGTGCTGCACTCATGTCAACGGTTTAGGTGGCAGGCTAAGCGCCACGGCCATCGGACTGGCTATGTATAAGAAAACAAGACGCATACCTGTACGGAGGATGCCGGCTTTAGGCAGACCTACCGACCGATTTTGGGACGGGGATGTCGCGAAAGCGGTCAGAGTACCGGCCCGGCTGGACTCCAAGTCAAATTACGGCCTTCCCGTTTGGCCCGGCGAGGTGGGTCTTGGGCGCCTGCTGATCCAAAGTCTCGCGCACCAGCCGTCCCAGCGTGGTTGGGCTATAGGGCTTCTGCAGATAGCGCGCTTTCCCGTCCGCATTCGGAAGCTCAGGGGAATCCGCGGAATAGCCGCTGGTAAACACCAAGGGTAAGCCTGGGTGCATCTTCAAAAGGGCTGCGGCTGTGGCCGGGCCGCCGAGTTTGGGCATGACCACATCCAAAATGGCCAGTGCAGGCGCCTCCTGCGCACAAAGCTTCAGGGCTTCCCGTCCGTCGCAAGCGGATAGCACCCGGTAGCCCATGCTCAAAAGCGCTTGGCGCGCCATCTCCCGAATAGACTCGTGGTCTTCCGCAAGCAAGATCGTTTCCGTCCCGCGAATTTCTGACAACGAGGGAACCACCGCTTTTTCCGCTCCTTTCTCGGCCAGAATGCCTTCCATCACCGGCAGGTAAACACGGAAAAGGCTGCCGTGCCCCGGCTCGCTGTACACGTGGATGAAACCACCGTGCTGATTCACTATGCCGTACGCAGTGGCCAGGCCCATTCCGGTTCCCTTGCCGCGCTCCTTGGTTGTGAAGAACGGCTCGAAAATGCGCTCGCGGGTTTCTGCATCCATGCCGACGCCCGTGTCTGAAACCGAGACCACCGCGTAACGGCCCGGAAGCACATGGGGATAAAACCGGCAGTACGGGTCGTCCAGCTCCACCATTTCCGTCTCGATTACCAGTCTCCCGCCTTGGGGCATAGCATCCCGCGCATTGAGGCAAAGATTCATCAAGACCTGTTCGATCTGCGTTGGATCCGCTTTCACAGGGTCGAGTTTGGCGGTCAACGATTTGAATTCGATGTCCTTGCCGATAACTTTATCGAGGAAATTGACCAGTCCGCCGGCAACAGTGTTGAGGTCTACCGCGCGTGGCTGCAGCACCTGGCGGCGTGCGAATGCCAGCAGCTCGCGGGTCAGCGCCGCGGCTCGCTCCGCCTGTTCACGGATCCTCGCAAAGCGCCCCGCCACTTGAGGGTTCTCGCGGTTCTGCTCAGCTCCTAGTTCGGCCCATCCCAAAATCGCGCCCACCACGTTGTTGAAATCGTGCGCGATACCTCCCGCTAACTGGCCGACCGCCTCGAACTTTTGTGCCTGTCGCAACTGCCTCTCCATCGCCCGCAATTGCGTGACATCCTCCGCAATGACTTCAAGTTCGCCAGTGCCGTCAATGCGGGAAAGCCGCCGCACGTTCAGCCGCACAGTAACCAAGCCGCCGTCGCGCCTCCGCCATTCGGCCTCGGCTCCGTGAACCTGCCCCTTTTCGCGGCAAGCGCTCATGACTTGTACATATTGTTCGGGGAACCGAAAAACGTCCTGCGCCAGATTCAACGACCGCAGTTCTTCCGAAGATGCGCAGCCTAAAATGCGTAGCAACGCGGGATTTCCGTCCAAGAACGAACCTTCGTCCGACACCCGGAAAATTCCGTAGATCGAATTCTCGACGAGATCGCGATTGCGCGCTTCCGAAACCTGTAAGGCTTCCTGCGCGCGCGTACGTTCATCTTGTAAGGTTTCGAGTGTGTCTTTCATGCGTTGCTCCTAATGGATTGTCGCTAGGGCACCCGGGCAGCCCGCAACGGGTCCGGCCGTCCGCTCACTGGCACCTCATGTTTGTGGCACCTTCTCGTTTACGAGCTCCTCGCCCGCAAGCCGTAACCGTGACTCGACCCCATCCAGAAATTCCGCGAGCGTACCTTCGTCCTGTGGGCTCCATGAACCGATGCTCGTCCGCAAATCAATGGGTCCCCACGGCGAGCGCGTCTGGTTGTGTACCGCCAAGTGTTGCTCCAGCCGGCTGCGCATCACCTGAGCGCTTGGCGCCGCGGCGTCCACCCCGAGAATCGCGAACTGCGCCTCTCCCAGCCGTCCCACTTCATCGCTTCGCCGGCAACATCCCTTCAGTAAGTTCGCAACATCGCTCAGCGCGCGATCCCCTGCGCCGGGTCCAAACGTCTCCCGCAGCGCCTGCAGATTCTCGAAGAGCACGCAGATCAGCACCAGCGAACTCCCCGCTCTCAAAGCTTCTTCGTGGCGCCGCACCCCTACGGTGAGAAATCCGTCACGCGTATAGAGCCCCGTCACGCGGTCGCGCAGCAAATCGGTCAGCCCCTTCAGGGTATTGCGCTCCAGTGCCGCGCGCAGCACCCGCTCCAGCGTATGCGCATCAATATGCCCTCTCAAGACATAGTCCAGCGCTCCTTCCGCCAGGCTGCGCTCGGCTTCCTCTTTTTTGGAGGGATCGGCAATTACGATCAACGGCACGCTAGGAGCAGTCCGATGCACCAGGTGCACAGCATCCATCGGCTCGCGCAAGCTCATCGCCAGGTCCAGGAGAATTACTTCCGGATCGACGACTTTAATCGTCGCCAGCAACGTGGCGATCGTTGACACGGCTGTCAGGTCCAGCCCCGGATCCCTGCCCGCATAAAGCGTATGCAACGCCGCCGCGGCCTCACCGGGACTTCCCTCCGCCACTAGCAGGCGCAATCGTCGTTGGGTCATTGGCACAGCCCTCGGGTTTCAGACTCACGCATATTTTCGGCACGCACCTGAACCGACTCGAGCCGCGTTTACGCACTCGTACGTTCCCAAATTGCCAGACTGGAGAGGACAGCCTTCGACACAGCAGACTTACAGAAAGGGGGCTTTTATCTTGGCCTCTGGAACTGTTCGCGTCAATGGTCCTGCACAGGGAAGTTACCTATCGGCTAGGACATGCCCGGGTTATCCCCGCGCCTTCGGAGCACCAGCGCCACCACGCCCGCGATCAGCCCACCTGTGATAACGACCGCTTCCCATACCAAGCCTGCGGCCAGCACCAACGGCCCGGGCGCACCGAAGGGCGCAAGCAGTGCAACCAGCGCCGCCTCCCGGACTCCAATCCCGCCTTGGGTGAGCGGCAGCACCGCCGCCAACTTGGCCAGCGGCCAAGCGAATAGCCATACGCTGAGCGGCAGCTTTACCCCGCAATATTCCGCGAGCTGTGCCGTGAGCAGCAGAAACGACGTCTGAATTCCCGTGCCCAGCAGCCAGCCCCATACGAGCACCCGCCGGCGTTTCGACACCGAGCGAAACGCATGCCGTAAGCGCGCCAAACGCCTGAGGAACCGCACCGAGCGGCCCGCCAGAATCTTCTTGCGCAGCCGAAACAGTATGCCGAGCAGCAAAATCAGGGTCACCGCAACGATCACGAAGGCCGCTTCCACCTTGCCTTCCAGCCCTTCCGGTATCAGTTCCAACTCTGGAGCAAGAAGCAATCCCAGCAGGACAAGACCACCCTGCGCCGTAACATCCAAAAAGCGGTCGACCAGGTTTCCCGCCAACACCGCCGCCGGACGCGGGCTTCGCCGCAATCCCACCGCCAGCCGCACCACATCGCCACCCACAATCGAAGGCAGAAACAGCGTGCCGAAGAGTCCTCCGGCATAGCACTGCGCGCTGGTCGCAAAATCCAGCTCCGCGCCCGCTGTGTTCACCACCATCCGCCATTTCAGCACGCCCACGCAATGCGCCAGTATGTATCCCAGCAGCACCGCGAAAAATATGGACAAGGGCAGTCGCGCGATTGCCGCGCGCAACGGCGCCACCGGAAGGAAATGCAGCAGCAGACCCAGAACAACAATCGCGGCCGCCCACCGCAAAATGATGAGCCACCAACCGCGCGAGCCTCGCTGAGAGCGTGCGCCCATTATTTCGTAGGAGAAGTTATCTCATAAAGACGCGAGTGAGCAGGATACGTTCTTAGGTGTGTGCGCAACCGAACTATTCGACGGGCTATTCGGAGAAACGGATCACCGGCTGGTGCTAATTTCGATGCCAGGCCGTTCGGTCAAGCTCCGAAAATCTCGTTGATCTTTTCCACCAGCGTGAAATCGTAATCGCTGATTCCCTTCACGCTGTGCGTATTCAAATCGATCACCACTTTGTTCCACACGTTGCACCATTCCGGGTGATGGTTCATCGCCTCCGCAACCAGCGCCACCCGAGTCATATTTCCAAAAGCCGCCACAAAGTCCTTGCACTGGAATTCGCGATGCAGCTTTCCGTTCGCCAAACTCCAGCCCGTCGCCTTTTTCAGGCGCTCCTGCACTTCCCCGTCACTCAATTTCTTTGCCGGCATACCTGCCTCCGCTAAAGTTGTATCGCTATGATCCGGTCTACGCGCCTTGATTATGCGTTTGCAGGCATCTCATCCACAAGGATCCGCCTAGGCTCTCCACTGAGCCGAGCTCATAAGACTTCTAACGCCTAACGGTTGCCAATTTTTCAGCTAGCCTGCGGCGTAATTGGGGGCTGTGCGTACTCCGAAATTTCATCTCTTCGGCAGCGCGATGCCAGAGAGCCCACGTACCCTCTGCTTTGTAAATTCCGCCACCTTTTGGCGGATTTCGTCGCGCACTCGCCGAAAAACCGTTTTCCGCTCTTCAGGCGATCCGGTGGCTGCCGTGGGGTCGGGCAGGCTCCAATGAAACAGATTGTGCGTGAACGGCCAAACCGGAAAGCGCTCTCTGGCCGCATCGCACACTGTGACCACGCACGCAAAATGCTCCTTCAGGGATTGCGCCAGTTCTTCGGAGTGCTGGTGCGAAATGTCCACTCCGACTTCCTTCATTACATCGACTGTTAGTGGATTTCTCTCGGGCGTCTTCACTGCCGTGCTCACGCCAATGAACTTGTCGCCCGCGAATGCGTGCAGAAAACCTTCGGCCATCTGGCTCCGCGTCGCATCACCCGTAGAAAAGAAAAGCACCTTTGGCTTGTGAGTCACTGCTCGTCCTCCGTGAGTCACTACCGTATGATGCGACCTACCAGAGATACGACACAAACCGTGTCAGGCCCAATCAGGTGAATCTCGTATGCACCCTGATGCTGCAAATCACACCTGGCAAACGTTCACTTGTCCCCCGCCCGCAAGTGCCGTCTGAGCAAAGGCTTGACACCAATCGACACCCGTTGTTAACTCCCCCGCTGCGAGGAGGTCCGGTCTAATGAAATTTCCCTTGCGCGGCGCTCTTGCAGCTGCCGCGTACTGTTGCTTGGTGTTTCCGGCTTTAAGTTTCGCGCAGGATTCGTCCCACAACTTCACGGCTATGGACGAATTTCAGCTCCAGATCGCCGCCGATCCCCAAATCTCACCGGACGGAAAAAAAATCGTCTACGTCCGCCGCTTCGCCGATCCCATGACGGACAAACGTTACTCCAATCTCTGGGTCATCAATGCGGACGGCACGGATCAGCGGCCGCTTTCCACCAGCAATCATTCCAATACCTCGCCGCGTTGGTCGCCCGACGGCACGCGCATCGCTTTCCTCTCGGACGTGGACGGCAAGCAGCAGATCTATGTCCGTTGGATGGACACCGGGCAAACCGCTCGCGTAACGAATCTTGAGCAAGCGCCCGACGCCATCGCCTGGTCGCCCGACGGCAAAATGATTTCGTTCTCCGCGCTCGTGCTCGGCAAAGGTCCGCACCTTGCCGATTTGCCCGCGCCACCCTCCGGCGCAAAATGGGCTGAACCGCCGACCGCGTACGATCGCCTCGTCTACCGCTTCAATGGCGCCGGCTACCTCAAGCCCGGCTATCGTCAGGTCTTCATTGTTTCCGCGGAAGGCGGCGCGCCGCGCCAGGTATCGAACGGGAACTTTCCTAATGGCGGCAGTGAACTAGGTGGACCCACACACGCTGCATGGTCCCCGGACGGAAAATTTCTGCTGGTCTCCGCGAATCGCCATCAGGAATCCGACCACGAATATTTCGATAGCGAAGTTTACGAGTTCAATGTCGCCGACGGTGCCCTTCGTGCTCTCACCAATCGCAAAGGCCCGGACAATAACCCGGAGATTTCCCCCAACGGCAAATGGATCGCTTACACCGGTTTCGACGACCGCTATCAGGGCCACCAGACCACCAAGCTCTACGTCATGAATCGCGATGGCAGCGGCTTTCATTCCGTCACCGACAAGCTCGACCGCGATATTCAGTCTCCGCAGTGGGCATACGACAATAGCGGACTCTATTTCCTCTACAACGATCAAGGCGACACGAAGATTGGCTTCTCCACACCGGACGGCAACTTCAAAAAAATTGCCGACCATGTTGTCTCCGGCACCAGCGCCTATGGCGGCGGCTCGTTCTCCGTCTCGCGCACCGGCACGATCGCTTTCACCTACGGCCGCCCGGATAATCCGGGCGACATCGCCGTCTCCACCAGCGGCGCGATGCGCGTCCTCACTGCTGTCAATCAGGAACTGCTGCAGCAGAAAGTTCCCGGTCGCGTCGAAGAAATCTGGTATGAGTCCTCAAAAGACAAGCGCAAAATTCAAGGCTGGATTATTCAGCCGCCCGGCTTCGATCCCTCCAGGAAATATCCGCTCATCCTCGAAATTCATGGCGGACCTTTCGGAGATTACGGCGACCGCTTCGATCTCGAAAAGCAAGTCTGGGCCGCCATGGGTTACGTCGTGCTATACACCAATCCGCGCGGCAGCACGAGCTACGGCGAAGAATTCGCCAATCTCATTCATCACGCTTATCCCGGTGATGATTTCGACGACCTCAACAGCGGCGTCGACGCCGTCATCGCCAAGGGCTATATCGATACGAATAATCTCTTCGTTACCGGCGGCAGCGGTGGCGGCGTGCTCACTGCTTGGACCATCGAGCACACCACGCGTTTCCGAGCCGCCGCAGCGCTCTACCCCGTCATCAACTGGTATAGCTTCGTGCTCACCAGCGATATCCCCTTCACCGCAAAATATTGGTTTCCAGGAAATCCTTGGGAGAACACCGAGCAGTACATGAAGCGTTCGCTTACCGACGAAGTGGCGAAAGTGAAAACTCCTACGCTGGTCATGACCGGCGAAGAGGACTATCGCACGCCGATCTCCGAGGCCGAACAGTTTTACTCTGCTCTGAAGCTCCTCAACGTCGAAGCCGTGCTCGTCCGTGTTCCGGAGGAGCCGCACGGCATCAGCCGGCGGCCCAGCCATCACATCGCCAAAATGTTGTACGTAGCCGGCTGGTTCGACCAACACAAATCCAAGCCGTAATCATTGCAGGGGCGCAGCATTGCTGCGCCCCTGTTTGGCGCGATGCCAGATTGGACGGCTCTATCTTTAGGCTTTGCCGTCACCGCATTTATGTGCCGTTTATCTTGGTCGCTGTATACCTAACCCGGTCTAATTGCCCGTTTAAGAACGAAACGAAAAGAGAAAACCATGCTCAAACGCCTTACCCTTGTCGGCTTAACTGCACTCTTCGCCGTCGCTCTGTTTTCCGCCGCAATCTTTTCCGGCGCTGCTGCCAAGCCCAGCGCCTCCGGCTATCACGTAATTAAGACCGTTCCCGTTCCTGGCGATGAAGGCTGGGATTACGTCTATGTCGATAGCGACGCTCGCCGCGTGTACATCTCTCACGCCACGCATGTCGTCGTCATGAACGCAGACACCTACGCCATCGAGGGCGACATCCCCGACACGCCTGGCGTGCATGGCATCGCCGTAGCTTCTGACCTCGGTCGCGGCTTCATCAGCAACGGCCGCGGCAATACCGTTACGATCTTCGACCTTAAGACTCTGAAGACAATCGGCACCGCCAAGACCGACGCAAATCCCGATGCCATCATCTATGATCCGGCCACCAAACGCGTCTTCACCTTCAACGGCCGCGGCAAAAACTCCACCGTTATCAACGCCGCGGACGGCTCCGTCGTCGGCACGATTCCCCTGGGCGATAAGCCGGAGTTCGCGGTCGCCGATGGCAAGGGCGCCATTTTCGTCAACGCCGAAGAAACTGCGAATCTAGTAGCCCTCGATTCGCAAAATTTGAAAGAGACACAGCGCTGGCCGCTCGCGCCCTGCAAATCTCCCTCGGGCCTCGCGGGTGATCTCAAGACCCGCCGCCTCTTCGCCGTATGCGACGACAAAGTCTCTTCGGTTGTCGACGCGGATTCCGGCAAAACGATCGCCAACCCCGCCATCTGCGACGGGCCTGACGCCGCCGCCTTCGATCCCGCGTTTAATTATTTCTTCGCATCCTGCGGCGATGGCCACCTGGTCATCCTCCATGAAGATTCGCCCGACAAATTCACCGTGATCGAGACTGTTGCGACCAAGAAGAGCGCGCGCACCATGGGCCTCGATCTCAAAACGCACAAGATCTTTCTGCCCAGCGCGGACTTTGACCCGCCAGCCCCAGGTGAACGCCGCGGCAAAATGAAGCCCGGCTCCTTCGCCATAATCGTAGTAGGAAAGTAGCGCGTCGAGGTGGCGGGGCGTCAGCCCCGCCATGCGCTCCGGACCGCCGGAACTCGTACACCGGCGATCTCCAATGCTTGTAATCGCCGTTCAACCCCGAAATCCAACCATTCGATGTAAATCGCTTTACTAAACCATATACTTCGCCCTACCATTTCTGAATGTCCCGCCCCATCCCGCCGGGAATTCCGGTTCGTCTTTTACCCAAGGCTCCCATGCACGAACGAATGATCGATTTTTTAACCCTTGTTTTCAGAACCTTACGAATTGCTTTCCCCACAAGTCCTTTGTATTCACAATGATCTGCGTTGCCCGGGGTGTTTTAACAAATTCCTGCCGCTTCTTTGGAATCAATTACATGCAGCCTCTTTTCTCGCACCTCTGCGAATCGCTGCGCGCACTTTGTGCTAAATTCCCTGTCCGGAGGCAGCGCAGCCATGAAATACCTCTCACTGGTTCTTCTATTATTCGCCGCACAGGTTGCTTCGGCGCAAGACTGGGCCAAAGCTAAGGTCGAGAAATCGCCGCGCCATCGCGAATGGGTTACAGTCAAGCATGATGGCCGCTCCGTCGAGACCTTCGTCGTCTATCCGGAGTCGAAGAGTAAAACGCCGGTAGTGCTCGTAATCCATGAAATTTTTGGAATGACCGACTGGGTGCAGGATCTTGCCGACCAACTCGCGGAAGCCGGCTACATCGCTGTCGCGCCCGATCTGCTCTCCGGTATGGGACCGAATGGCGGCCGCTCTTCAGCCTATACGCAGGACAAAGCGATGGAGGCCATAAACCACCTCAATCCCGATCAGATCACCGCGGACCTCAATGCTGTCGCGGATTACGGAAAGAAGCTGCCGGCCAGCAACGGCAAATTGTTTGTCACGGGATATTGCTGGGGCGGAGGGCAATCGTTCCGCTTCGCTACCAATCGCGGCGACTTGGCAGCCGCGTTCGTTTTCTACGGAGTACCGCCGGATAAAGCCGCAATGGTTCGCATTACTGCGCCGGTATACGGCTTCTATGCAGGAGAAGATGCGCGCATCGATGCGACTCTTCCTGACGCGACGCAAAACATGAAAGCCGCCGGCAAAACATTTGAGCCGGTTACGTATGAAGGCGCGGGCCATGGATTCATGCGCGCCGGCGAAGCGCCCGACGCGAGCGAACCGAATCGCAAAGCCCGCACCGACGCCTGGGCGCGCTGGAAATCGCTCCTGGCGAAATAACCGCGCGGGAGCGCAGACAGGAACCGTGGGGCGCAGCATGCTGCGCCCCAGCTAGCCAAGGCGAATCCCAGGAAGGGTGGTCAGGAAGTTATGGTTTTGGCGGGCACATCGGGATGGGCGTATCCGAGCTGGAAGCCGGGATTTTACCCGGCGAAGCTCGCTTCCGCGAAATTCCTGAGCCACTACGCCAGCCGGTTGAACACGGTCGAAGTGAACTACACCTTTCGCCGCTTCCCAACCGAGAAATTGCTTCGCGGCTGGATTGAGGCGGCTCCCGCGAATTTTCAATTCGCCATAAAGGCGCATCAGAAAATCACGCACGTCGCAAGGCTGCGCGATGTGGCTGACTTTACTTCTGATTTTCTGCGCTCGCTGCAGCCGCTGGATGAGGAAAAGAAACTAGGGCCGGTCCTGTTTCAGTTGCCGCCGTTTTTGAAATGCGATGTCGCTCTGCTGAAGGATTTCCTGGACACGCTGCCACGGTCGCTGCGCTCCGCATTTGAATTTCGCCACGCGTCCTGGTTCAGCGAAGAAGTGTATGCCGCGCTGCGCTCGGCGAACGCCGCGCTGTGCAACGCGGAAAGCGAAAAGCTCGAAACTCCGGATGTGCAGACCGCCGATTTTTCGTATCTCCGGCTGCGCAAGGAAGAGTATTCAGCGAAGGAACGCAAAGCCTTGGAACAAAGAATCGCACGGCTTGGCGGAAGCGGAGATGTCTACATTTATTTCAAGCACGAAGACACGCCGGAAGGCGCGTTGCACGCGGAAACCGTGCTCTCTGCCGCTAAGCAATGAAATGAAAAGAATGAAAAATTGGTGCCCGAAAGAGGACTCGAACCTCCACGACCTTGCGATCACTAGAACCTGAATCTAGCGCGTCTGCCAGTTCCGCCATTCGGGCACATATGCAGTTGTGTTGAGCGGGCTCGAACCGAGCCTGCCAGCACTGCGAGGCAAATTAATTTTGCCCGCCACAGCAGGCTTTGTCAACGAGCGCCGGTTCGCCGCACCTAACTCTGGGCTGGTTCACCGCACCTAACTTGGGATGGAGGCAAGCGATGTCGAAGAAGTCGATTCTGATGCTGGTGGGCGATTACGTGGAAGATTACGAAGTGATGGTCCCGTTCCAGGCGCTGCTCATGGTCGGACACACCGTGCATGCCGTCTGCCCCGGTAAGAAGTCGGGAGAGTTCGTGCGCACGGCTATTCATGATTTTGAGGGCGATCAAACGTACTCCGAAAAACGCGGACACAATTTTTCGCTGAATGCCACGTTCGACCAGATCAAAGCGGAAGATTACGATGCCCTCGTGCTTCCCGGCGGCCGGGCTCCCGAATATATTCGGCTGAATCCGCGGGTTCTGGAGATTGTGCGCTACTTCGACAAGGCGAAAAAGCCCATAGCCGCGATCTGCCACGCTGCGCAGATTCTGGCCGCCGCCGGCGTATTGAAAGGGCGAAAATGCAGCGCATACCCGGCCGTAGGTCCTGATGTAACCAACGCCGGAGGCACCTTCCCGGAGATCGGAATCAGCGAAGCAATCGCGGACGGCAACCTGGTTACGGCGCCCGCATGGCCGGCACACCCGGCATGGCTAGCCAAGTTTCTCGCGGTTCTTGGCACGAAAATCGAACTGTAAGGAGGCGGCCGCGTTACGCGTTGGCCGCGCGTACCGCCGGAGTGTCCACCACGTGCTCGGCCACAAACCACGCTTGCAGTTCGTTGGTGCGGATCACATTGCTGACCAGCAAATCATTGGTGCCATCGTCGCCGGCATCGGCGGCTTGCTTGGCCATGGTGCGCGCTTCTTTGAGGATAAACTCGTGCGCTTCCAGCAATCGCGAAATTTGCACGGGCACTTCTTCGCGGCCGCGCGGCGGCCTTGGGATGATCGTTGTTTCGGCGATATCCGGGGCCATGGCCAGGCTGATGCCGCCAAGAAGCTGGATGCGCTCGGCGATTTCGTCCACCAATTCGTCTTGCTCTTCGTGGTGCTTATCGAAAAGCAGGTGAAGTTGATAGAACGTGTGGCCGGACACCTGCCAATGATGCTTCTTGTACATGTCGCGCAAAGTCATGGTGTCCGCAAGGATTTGGTTTAGGTTGCCTACGCTTTCCGCGCGTACATTCTCATCGAGGGCGATGGGCATACGCGTTACTTTTCCGTACGGCTGAATCTCGCGGGCTTTCTGGTGCAGGATAGGGGTCGCGCGATCGGATCCTGCTTCTAGTTCTTCACTCTTGACGTGGGAGCGATGGTTTTTCGGACTCATGCATTTCCTCCTCAAACAGAAAGCAACGGCTTTCTGCATGCGTGATTTCGACGGACACAAGTATCCGGCGGCTGAAGGGTTTGATTGCATAGCCGGACAAAAGGATACGGTCGGCTTGTCCTGAAAGGGCAGCGCGCCGACCGCTCAACCTTTGGTGAACGGAGAATGCTAGAGAATTGGGCGAGCGGCTAGGAGTCCCGGCCGGATCCGCTGGCGCGCGCAATATTCTCCGCGGTGCGGAACATGGCAACGAGAAATTCGAGAGCCACACGCACGTAGAGAATCCACAAAAAATAGCCGACGACGGCAAACAACAACGTCAGGAGTCCTTGCGATGTGGAGGCCTGGAACCCGTTGAATACGTACCAGGTGCCCACGATCAAGCCTAAGAGCAGGTGGATGCCGTAGAGGAGCTTCGCGTACTTCTGGGTGATGAAATATTGAAACGAAAAATCCAGCAAGCGCTCGAAGAAACCCTTGCCTTCGCTCAAGTGGCTTGCCTCTAAAACGTGAGAAGTGTCAGACATATTTCGCCTCCAAAATGCCTTTTCCGGCCCGAACATTTCGCTTTACCTATAGTTTCGCATCAAAACGCGTCTCCCTGCCAATGTCCGCGTTGGCTTTGCCGAATCCGGTACGTCGGGGCGATGATTCGGCTTCGAGCGCGTCGAAAGATGGGAGCAAGCTGAAATCACTAAGAGAATAGAAGCTTTTAATAAGGAGAAGGCAGTCGTTTAACGACTACTTACGCGTGACGGGGTTTTTGCCGCGCGCCATGCGGGCCAAAGCCTGGGAGTATTCCGCGATCGTTTCGGGAATAGCGCGGTTGTGAACGCACTGGCCTTTGCGAGTGCATTCAATAAGACCAGCATCCGCGAGAATTTTCAGGTGATGGGAGACGGTGGCGGGGGTGACACCGCGAAGGGCGACGAGGTCACCGCAGATCATCTGTTTATTGGCGGAAATGGACTCAAAGATCATGAGGCGGGTGGCGTCCGCCAAAGCCTTTGAAATCTTCTCGATACGGTCGCGTTCCATATGCAAGTCCAGTGTAACTGAGGCTACCTGCAACGAACAAAAATAACCGCCAGGCAAGGCGGCTACCAATTAGATGCAACGGAATAGTTAGACGCTCATCTAAACGTCTAAATTGGCTGAATGCTTAAGAACGTCAATTTGGAAACGGAGACAAATCATGAAAAGGCTCGAAGGAAAAGTGGCGGTAGTTACCGGAGGAAACAGCGGCATTGGGCTTGCGGCGGCGAAGCGGCTACAGGAAGAGGGCGCGCACGTAGCAATTTCGGGGCGCAACGCTAAAACTCTTGAGGACGCGGTAAAGACGATTGGCAACGGCATTCTTGCGGTGCAGTCGGACGTGGCCAAGAGCGCAGACCTGGACAAGCTGTACGCGGCAGTGTCCAAGAAGTTCGGCAAAATCGACATCCTGTTTGTTAACGCGGGTATCTACAAATTTGCGCCGCTTGCGGGATCGAATGAGGGTTTTTACGATGAACTCTTCGACATCAACACCAAGGGCGCATACTTCACGATTCAGAAGGCGCTGCCATTCTTAAACGATGGCGCATCAATCATTTTGAATACTTCCGTGGCCGGCGAGTCTGGGCTCGTAAACGGCACAGTCTATGCGGCAACAAAGGCGGCACTGCGATCGTTCACCCGGTCAATTGCAGCGGAGCTGGTGGAGCGCGGAATCCGCGTGAACGCGGTGAGCCCGGGACCGATTAACACACCGGAAGGATTTGCGCGGACCGGTCTCTCGGAACAGGCGATGGAGGAATTTAAGAACACCATCATCAGTCAGGTGCCGATGAAGCGCATCGGTCAACCACATGAGATCGCTAGTGCGGTTGCGTTTCTCGCATCCTCGGACGCTTCGTACATTACGGGTGCGGAAATTCCGGTGGACGGCGGGTTCGGGCAAGTCTAAGGGATCGCTGGGCGGAGAGGGCGCGACAGTCCTCTCCAGCTCGGCATCAACCAAGACAGAAAATGCTGGTTACCGGCCTTCGCCGCGACCACTCGAAGGGTCTGACGTTGTGGCAGAGTTGAGATCGAGGAACCAGGCGTGCGCCGTGTCACTTGGCGCGTAACAGTTGCCGTCTCGGTTGTAGGTGGCGGCGCAGAGCGCTGTGAATTGCTTGCGGCGCGGCGACTGGGCGAACTGCCAGATCATGGCGTACGGGACGCCGCTTGCGGAAGCAGGCGGCGGGTTGTGCGGGAACACGCAGCCGGGCGACGGCGGGCAGGCATCGTTGTAGACGAAGTAAGCCACGTCGCGTTTGCCGATATTCTTGCGAATGTCATCGGCAGTGATGATGGTCACGCCCTTACCCTCGTTTACGGGCATACCAGAGCAATAGACTCCTGCGCGATAGCCGGCGCGAGCAAGTTCATCGACCCATGCTCGCAAATAGGCGTGATAGTTTTCCGGCAGGCGCCCGCCTTCTTCGATATCCAGAAAAATGATCGCGTGTGAAGGAAATCCTTCCTTTTTGGCGGCCTCAGCGGAGCGTTTCGCATCCGCGATTGCTCGTTTCTCGGCCTGCGATGGGGATTTTAATTCGGCGATCTGCGGGCCGTTATACAGGAGCAGGAAGCCAAATTTCTGCGCGAGCAGGAGCTGCCTCTTGCCGACCCAAGTGTTTTGCTTAGCCCCTGGCGGAGAGTTGAGCCAATATCCCCCGAATGAAAATGTTTTGCGCAGAATGGGCAGCGCCGCATCGCCGGGATAAGTGTTGAGATCGAAACCGAGATAGCTGGGCGTCGATGGGGATTCCTGTGCGGGCATTCTGGAGGGGAGACCCAGCAGGCCGGCTGCAGCACCGATCACCAAACAGGAAATCAATAGAGCGGGGAATGTGCGGCGCATGAATCCTTTGCGGCGTGCTGAATTCATCGAGTGAGAGCAACGGGACCCAGTGATGCCGGTGGACTAGAACTCCCCGGCTGGCCCTATTGATAGCACGCGGGTTGCTGATTTGTCGAACGGCTGAAACAATGAGAAGGCAGATCCGCATCAGCAGCAACCTCGTGTCGGAAATACTTTCACACGCGGTATCCTAAAGCGGCGCCTTAGTCAAGGCCACGCCTTAGTCATTTGGGCACGACGGCGTAACTATCCGCGGGACAGCTTCGGGCTGATTGGTGCACCATTTTGGGCCATGCTTAGAATCCTAGATGTCATTTTTGAGCGTTGTTTGCTAACCACATTTAACGAGAAGCCCGAAATCCAACGGCGGAGCACATCGCACTTGGTATCGCTCCTCGCCACAAAACTCATGTTATTGGTCTGGGTGGTGTTGCTGCTGGCGCCGCCAGGGACGTCGGCGCAGGGTTGCCTGCCTGGCGGAACGTGTAACTATCCGAATGCGAAAAATATTGTCTACGTCGACGGCATTGAGAACACGCTCCAGTCGGCCATCAACGCGGCAAACGACTCCGGCAACACCATTGTGATGGTTTTGTCGAACCAAACTGTTCCGAGCGGATTGACCCTAAGCGGAAATGGCGTCGAGTTGGTCTGCCAAAATAACGCGATGCTCACGGCTGGCGCCGGCGGATTCTGGATGTTAACCATTACCGGACAGGGAAACGCGGTTCGCGACTGCAATTTGTCCCCTGGTCACGGTTCCAGTGCGTTTGGCGTGCTTGTTAACGGCGCCGGTAATACGATGATTGAGAAGAATACGATCTCCGGCTTCGAGACCGGGAACGCACTCATCTACCTGGTACGATCGACAGGTGCGATTATTCGGAACAATCGCCTGATAGCGGGCTCCGATGGCCCGGATGGCATCTTTGGTGAAATGGATACTACAGATGCAAGCGTGGATGGAAATTATGTGGATGAATCCCTCGGCAGCTTGGGTTCTCACGCTATCGGCTTCCATTCAACTGCGGCGGGGCAGTCAATCAGCGACATAAAGATCGTAAACAATAGAATTCTGGCCGGGATGAATTTCTGCGTTGAAATCGGGGCTTTTGGCGGACGGACTCCAAATGCAGTGGTTGTCGCTCACAACAGTTGCAAGTTGACCAAGAACGGAGGAAGCGGAGGGTACTCCGTTGGGGCTTCGGCTTCTACTGTCACAGCGAACACCTTCAATGCAGATGGGTTCACTGCGTTAATCGGCGCTTACGAGATCGTCGGGTCAGCAAATTCGGATGTGACGGACAACTCGGCGATGATCGGCCAAGCTTGGAGCTCTGTCCCGACTTCCGCAGCGGTTATCAACCAATCGAGTGGAATAAACTTCTCGCAAAATGTGATCAAGGGTTGGGGTGGCGGGGACGGTTTGGCGGCGAGCGGCTTTGGCTTAGCGGTGGTTAGCAGCAATGTAAACGATGCGGTGGTCACCAAGAACATTATATCGAACAATGTTTTTGTTTTTCCGAAAGGCGTGGGCTCAGGTGGCATTTTTCAACAGTGCCTAATGGCCGGCTCTGATTGTTCTGATAATCGGTATAGCGGCAACGTGCTGGTGAGCGACGGAACAGCGCGCACTGTTGGTTTTCGCCTAGAGAACGATAGCGGAACAATGAAAGGGACGACGATCGAGGAAAATAACATCAATGGACCCACATATGGAATTTATCTCTGGAATCCGACCGTCATCGGAACTCATATCCACCGGAACATCATAAACGGTTCAAGCCTCAGCATCCTTGACAGCGGTACCAATACATCTTTGGATCGAGATGGGCTACCCTTCTGTACACCTCAACGATTGGATCCTGATTTCTCAAGCACAGGGCACATACCGGGTATATGGCAAGAGATGCCGCGTTAACTGGCTGAGTTTCAGTCAGACAGAATGGTGCCCGGGGTGGGAGTCGAACCCACATGAGGAAAAATCCCCGGAGGATTTTAAGTCCTCAGCGTCTGCCATTCCGCCACCCGGGCAAATGGCCCTACAAATCTAACGAACGGAAGCATTTACTGCAACAGTGGTGGCCGCCTAGAATGCAGGGTGCTCCGGCATCGGCAGCGTAGAACGCGAAGTTGTGGCGAGTTTGGCAACGCGCGTCCCCGTCGGCTTCCGGCTCGTAGGAATAATTAATCATCACTTCAATGCAGAATGAGATCCGAGTACTCCGGGTGTTTTGCTACATACTGCTGTACGGTGGGGCAAACAATATCGACCTTGAGATTATGATCTCGGGCCCAACGGAGAGCAGTTCCGCGAGGGATGACGCAAGGCCCATTTGACGCAATTTTTCCGGAACTTCCGTATGGTCCAGCGTCAGAATATTTCCGGCCAAACTGTAATTGAGATAGGCCACTTCACCGTCGCGCTCAATTTCGAACCGGCCTGAGGTGACCTTTTGCGGCTGTCGAGGCTGGCGGCGAAAGATATTCCACATGGTTGTTAGATGTGCTTCGCGCCGCTAGATGTGCTCGTGCCTATGCACGGCTAGTCAGCACGGGGTTGCGCGATTCGGTGATTCTGACGATATCCTGTCTATTGATCGCAGCCAACTTCATTGAGCGAGGCGGGGGACCTATGAGCGACAGAGTAGTTCTGGTCACCGGAGCAAAAGGCGGTCTGGGGACGTTTGTAACGGAGCGATTCCTGACGACTGGCGCGACTGTCGTCGGCACGGCTCGCAACATCTCTCAAGAGGATTTCCCCGCTGCGAATTTTGTTGCGCTACCGGCGGACCTTACGAAGTCCGCGGCGGTCGCCGGCGCGATTAGTTCTGTGGTTGAGCGCTACGGCAGGCTCGACGTGCTCGTGCATTTGCTAGGCAGCTTTTCGGGCGGCAAATCTGTGGTGGAAACCGACGATGCAACCTGGGAGCAGATGCAGGACATGAATCTCACTTCGGCGTTTTATATTTTGCGCGCAGCAATTCCGCACTTGCGAAAATCAGGCTCCGGCCGCGTCGTCGCGATCGGCAGCCTGGCGGCTGTTGAGCCTCACGCCGGCCTCGGTGCGTATGTAACGTTCAAGTCCGCGCTGGTGAGTCTTGTTCGCACGGTGGCTCTGGAGAACAAGGACGCTGGACTTACGGCAAACGTGGTGCTTCCCGGCACGATGGACACACCTGCGAACCGGAAGGCTATGGCTGGGGCGGATTTTTCGAAGTGGGTGAAACCTGGCGACGTCGCCGATCTGATTCTTTGGCTGGCCGATGAGCGCGCGAAACACGTCACGGGGACGGCTATCCCAATCGACAGCAGCGCTAGCTGACCCAAGCTTTAGCGCGGCTGAATTCCCCTCGAACAGTTTCTGGCTGAAAGCCCGTATCATGCTCTGTATAAAAGAGATATTGCCCTGAAGAAGGCAAAGGAATATGCTCTTGGGACCATGAAAATCCCACGTTCGAGGGCTTTGTCGAAGATCAATTGCGCGTTCATTCGTTGCCGGAACATGACGATTGCAGCGGTCGCTTTCTGCGCCATTTTTGCTCCGGCCAGCTTCGCGCAGGAGGCTGGAGCCAGAGACACGGGGCTGCGACAGATTCGCAGCTATATAGCTGCTGCGTGGGACACGCTGACTCGCTCTCAGACGGATTGCAAAGTGATCGTGGATCCAAAATTGGCGGCTGCTTCGGTGCTGTATCTTCCCGCGGATTTCGAAGCGCCGGCGAATGTGCAGCAAATGCAAAAGCAGTGCAACGTGCAGGTGAAGCATCTGCCACAAGTGATTCACAGGCTGGGCGACGTGGACACGAGCGATCTGGAGCCGCCGGGGTTGCTTTACCTGGACCACAAGTACGTGGTTCCCGGCGGAAGATTCAACGAGATGTATGGATGGGACAGCTACTTCATTGTTCGCGGGCTGGTGGAAGACAAAAGAATCGAGCTGGCGCGGGGGATGGTGGAGAATTTTTTCTTTGAGATCGAGCATTACGGCGCGGTGCTGAATGCCAATCGCACGTATTACCTGACACGGTCGCAACCGCCATTTCTTACCTCGATGATTTTGTCGGTTTATGACGCGCAGAAGGCGGCGGGACAGGAAGATCGCGCGTGGCTGGAGCGCGCGTATGGTTATGCGAGCAGAGATTACGGATTGTGGACGCGCGAGCCGCATTTGGCCGGGACGACAGGGCTCTCGCGTTACTACGATTTTGGAAATGGGCCGGCGCCGGAAAGCGTGAAGGACGAAACAGGACATTATCGCCAAGTAGCGGCGTTCTTTCTGGGCCAGCAACAGGAGGAGTGGCGAAACTACGTTGTTCCGCAAAAGGAGCAGCCCCACGTTGGGCCGCTGTTCGCTCTGCAAGTGTGTGACTCCACGAGGACCATGGCGCAGGCGGCTTGCGATTCGGCAGGCGCAGCATCCTTGAGTGCGGATTATTACAAGGGCGATCGGGCGATGCGGGAATCGGGCTACGACGTTTCTTTTCGCTTCGGACCGCATGGGGCGAGGACGCATTACTTTGCGCCGGTGTGCTTGAACAGCCTGCTCTACAAGACGGAAAAAGATTTGGAGCGGATGAGCGAGATGCTTGGGCACACGACGGAGGCGGAAGATTGGCGCAAACGCGCGGAGGAGCGCAAAGAAAACATCCAGAGATATCTTTGGGACAGCGAGCAGGGTTTGTATTTCGACTATGACTTTGAAAATGGGAAGCGCTCGACGTATGAATACGTGACTGCATTTTTCCCGTTGTGGGCCGGAATTCCTACGCCAGAGCAGGCGCATGCGTTGATGCAACATCTGCCCACATTTGAAAAGCCGGGCGGCCTGGTGATGAGCCCGCATGAAACCGGCGGGCAATGGGATTTCCCTTATGCCTGGGCGCCGGACCAATTGGTTGCGGACGAAGGAATCCGGCGCTACGGATTTAGCGAGGACGCGAATCGTGTCTCGTATGAATTTCTCTCCACGGTGGCAGAGAATTTCCGGCGCGACGGCACCATTCGCGAGAAATACAATGCGGTGACGCGCTCGTCGGAAACGCAAGTGACTGCCGGCTATCACATGAACATCGTGGGATTTGGATGGACGAACGCCGCATTTCTGGTCTTACTGCACGAACTGCCGGAGACGTCGATCACGCGTTTGGCCAACGAGCAGACTGCGAAGGCCGGGTCAGGCCGCTAGAACTCTTCCGCTCCGACCGCGGAACGAACTTTGGCGAGGTGATACTCGTCTCGCGCGGGAGTTGCTCCGACTTCACTGGAGACCCAGGCACCCATGCGATTAGCGGCTTCGTTCAGCGTGGAGACGGACGCGTGGCGCAAGTAATGATAGACGAGCGCGGCGGTGAAGGCGTCTCCGGCTCCGACGGTATCCGCAACGTGAATGCGATAGCCGCGATGTTCGCTGACTTCCTCCGCGCTGACTAGCAGACTGCCTTCGGCACCGCGCGTGATGCATACTAGTTTCAAGCCCAGAATGTCGCGCAGCCAATGAGCCGCGCGCACTTCATCGTAGATAAAGGGAACTTTCAGAAGCTTGGCGACGATGGAAAGCTCGTCGGTATTTACTTTCATGATGTCGGCGAGCTTGGCGGATTCCGATAGCGTTTCCGCATTATAAAAAGACTGGCGCAGATTCACGTCGAAGACGCGCGTGGTTCCGGGGCGCAGCGCGCCGAGAAATTGGCGTATCGTGGCGCGAGATTGCGGCCAACGCTGCGCGAGAGAGCCGAAGCAAACGGCGTCGGCACGCTCCGCGAGAGAGCGCCACTCCGGCGTCCACTCGAAGAAATCCCAGGCGACGGTCTCGGCGATTTCGAAAGTGGGCTGGCCCGCGGGATCGACTGCGACCTTTACCGTTCCGGTGGGATGCGCGGGATCGAGCTGAACGTGAGTGGCGCGAACACCCAGACGTTCGAGGCGGCGGCCTGCAGCGCGCCCGAGGGCATCGCTGCCGACGCGGCTGGCCACGATGCCTTCGTCGCCCAGCAGGCGCGTCATGTAGGCGAAGTTGGCGGGGGCTCCGCCTAGTTGCTTGCCCTCGGGGAACATGTCCCACAGGAGCTCGCCTAAGCCAATGACGATGAAGTTTCTGTCGGCAGTCACGCGGTTCTCTTCTTCATTTCCAGATCGAGCCTAACTTCCAGATGCTTAGCGACGAAATACGAGCATCAGGTGCGTCGGAATATACCTCGAAGCCGGTGCTGCCGGGTGATGGATAAATGCGATCGGTCAACACTGTTTCGCCGTCGTTTGCGAATACCTCCACACTGGAACGGTCCAGAAAGATATGAAGTTTCACGGGCGAAGTCCAGCGCAGACTGGCGTGATGGCGGCCGGAAAAATCTGGCGAGAACGAGACAAGGCCTGAGCGCGTTCGATCAATAAAGATTTCTCGGGTTTTCGCGGAGATGCCAACCAGAGTCTCTTCGCTCTGACCTTTGCGTACGCGAAAGCCGGTGTCGCCCGACTCGCGGGGAATGATGTCGGCTTCGATTTCAAGTGTGTCGCCGTTGATGTTTGCGGCGCGAATTTTATCGTTTGCCTGCTGAATGGAGAATGCGTTGCCGCGAAGCAACAGCTTTGTGCGGAGCTGCTCGACCTCTTTGATCGGCGTTTGAATCAGGCGAATGCCGTCGGCGTAGGTTTTGAGTCGCAGTACGCGCGGAAGGGATTGCGCACCGCGCCAGAGCTTGGTGGGTTCGGTGTTCGCGTATTGCCAGTTGCTGGTCCAGCCGATCCAGATTCGCCGGCCGTCGCTTGCGGGGAGGTCGGAAAAACTGTTGGTGGCGTAGAAATCCTTGCCGTAATCGGCCCACAGCTCCTGGTCGGTGGAAGTTTCGTTGGTGAATTTCTCGCCATCAAACCTGCCGACGAAATATTCTGTGCCGGTGCCTCCAGCAGGCGCTCCGGGATTGCGGTTCACAATCATGGCCCACTTTTTGGCGCGGGAATTGTCGTCTAGCGGCAGCTCAAAGAGATCGGGACACTCCCACTGGCCTTTGGCGGCCCCGAGCGGGCCAAAGGTGCTGCGAAGCTTCCATTTCTTGAGGTCGGTCGAATCGAGGATTTTGACTTCTTTTTCGTCAGCGAACACCGCGACCATGACCCATTTTTTCTGCGGTTCGTACCAGAAAACTTTTGGATCGCGGAAGTCGGGCTGATTCAAGTCTGCGATGGGATTTGCAGAAAAGTTGGACCAGGTGCGGCCGCGATCATTGCTAAAGGCTAGGTGTTGAGTCTGCGAATCTTTGGCTGCGGCGGTGTAGATGGCGACGATGCACGAGGGATCGCTAGAGTCGGTGCTCGCGCAAAGGCTGCTGGAATTGTGCCAGTCTACGACGGCGCTGCCGGAATAGATCATGTAGCGATCGGGCTCTTCGGTAATAGCTAACGGCAGATGCCGCCAATGCAGCATGTCCTCACTAATCGCGTGGCCCCAATTCATGTGTCCCCACTCGGCGCCTTGCGGATTGTGCTGGTAGAAGAGGTGGTATTCGCCCTTGTAGTAGACGAGGGCGTTGGGATCGTTCATAAAGTTTTGGGCAGGAGTGAAGTGAAACTGCGGGCGCCACGGCTCGTCATATAGGCCCTGAGCGGCGGTGAAGAAAACGGGAGCCAATGAGGCTGAGAGAAAAGCTAACGCTAAACGATAGAGCGGCTTTTGGCACGCAGCGCGGAGGATCACGGTTTCGCGCTCTGGCGCTCTTCGAGCTGGGCTGCCACTTTTAGCTCGCGATCTGCGTCTTCGCTCTTGCCGAGGTCGCGATAGGCTTGGCCGAGCAAATGATGCGGCACGGGATTGTTCGGATCCATCGCAAGGGCGCGTTGCAGAGTGCGGACAGCGAGTTCGGTTTCACCCTTTTGCCGCAGGACTTTGCCTAGAAGAATGTAGGGACCGGTGGAAGTTGCGTCGAGCCAAATGGAGCGTTGCAGAAGCTTTTCCGCCTCATCGAATTTCTGGGCGCGAGAGTAGGCGTCGGCAAGTTTGTAGTAAGCGACCGGGTTGCCAGGACTGATGGCGAGTTCCTGCTGGAATTGCACGGAGGCCTCGGGGATTTTTGATTGATAGAGATAGAGTTCGCCGAGAAGTTGATGAGCCAGCGGAAGCTTGGGATCGAGCTCGACGGCTTTCTTGCCATATTCCTCAGCAACGGGACCAAAATCGAGCCGAAGCATGAGACGCGCGGTGAAAAGATAGGCCGCAGCGGAGTCCGGCGGAACCTGAAACATTTTTGCAAAAGCGGCGCGCGCGTTGGCGTAATTCTTTGTCTGAATGTAGGCGACACCGAGGATGTAGGAGGCATCGACGTTGGCGCTGGGATACCAGGATTGGACTTTCTCGAGATAGGGGATGGCTTCGGTTAGTTTTCCGGAGAGGTACAACGAGAGGCCGGTGAGCTGAGTGGCTTCGGTATCGTTGGGATTTTCAGCGATGGCACGCTGGAGAGAAGTAACGGCGTTTACGTAATCCCCTTTTCGGTAGTAGGTGACACCGAATTCGTGGGAGAGATTTTTGGCGGCGGGACTGGATTTCGAGATTTCGTTAAGGGAGGCGAGCGCGTCGTCAAACTTACCCTGTTCGTTTAGCTGATGAACTTGACCGTAAGAGGGCGGGGCTTCGGGTACAGACTGCGCATTTAGCGAAGAGTGGACAAGCACCGAAAGAACGAGAACAAGAGGTGAGCAGAATGCGTGAATTTTGAAGCGTTGAAAGTACATAGACCGTGGAAACGGCATCCAGGCTGCCGCACTCCGAAAGAGGATTAGAACATAAAAAACGGGGAGCCCGCGAGGGACTCCCCGTTTTCATGAGAGGTGTTAAGTGTTAAAAGGTGAATCGGAAGCCAAACTGGAGCTGGCGCATGCCAATGGGGGCACCTGGGGCAGAATCGGCCTCGATGTCCGTGATCTGTCCAGCGCTGCCACCGCAATCCACGCAGGTGTTGCCGGGGACGGCCAGTACGGGATGGTTGAAGAGGTTGTAGGCGTCGAAGCGGAACTGCGCCTTGACGCGCTCAGTGATGTTGAAGGTCTTTGACAACGCCATGTCATCGTAGAAGGCATGCGGACCGCGATAGGAATCAAAGCCGACATTGCCGATCTGGCCGCAGCCGGGAAGTGTGAAGGGACCGGAGCTCGGTCGGGCCAAGGTGCAAGAGTCGACTCCGGCTTGAGCTGGGGTCAGATTGTAAGCAAGGGGCGCAACTGGCGTAAACCAGAGCAGGTTTCCATTGGCATCACGAGTCGTGCCGGTCTTCAGTTGCTGTCCGGGCACGCGGTTGGGGCGGCAAGGTCCAGCGTCTGAAATGGCGCCGCATTCCGCAATGCTGGGAGTGAACGGAAGGCCGGTGCCGTATGTGGTTGTGTTGGTTACCTGCCAACCGCCTACGAGCAGGTCCATGGCCCGACCCGCATTGCTGAAGAAACGCTTGCCTCTGCCGACAGGCAACTCATAAATCGCACTAACCACCACTACCTGGTTGCGATTGAAGTCGTTTGGACCCCAAGCGATGGCCTTGTTTACCGAGTAATAGTTGCTGTCGTAATGATAGGCATGGGAGAAGGTATAGTGCGCGAGGAACTGGAGGCCGTTGCTTACGCGCTTTTCCGCCTTGATTTGGAGCGCGTTGTATTTGTCATCGCTATCGTTGCCGTAGTAGGAAGTATCGACCGCACAACAGGGAGGAGTTTGCTGTTGCTGGCCCTGCGCGTCAATAAAAGTAAATCCTGGGTAAGTGAAAGCAGGTACGCCGTTCAGGAACAAGCGACGACGATCTGCTGGCGCTTGCGCTGGACTAAATCCTGCCAGCTTGCACGTTCCACCCGTGCAGGTCACGGGATTCGTGCCTGGGCCGATTGCGACTTCGTTGTTGTTATAGGATGGGCCGTTGCCGGCGAAAACGTGTGTACCCTTATTGCCAACGTAACTGACAGTAAGATTAAGTGTGGCAGTGACCTGACGCTGAACGGTGGCATTCCACTGGTCAATGGTGGGCAGCCGCTGAACGAGCGGGCGTGCTCCAGCCGACGTCAGGCCGTCGACGCCGTTTATTGGCAAGGTGCCCGCGGATGAAATGCCGCCTAGCACTGACCCAAAGTTGAAGGCTGGCGGACCTTGGGAAAGAGTGAAAATCGCGCTGCGATTGTTGGATGCGCCGGTATTAAAGGATGTATCCGACAGATCCTGTCGCGCGAGAACCGGGAGGTTCTGGGTGACTACGTGGCCGAAGTTGGAGCCAAACACGCCGATGTCAAAACCGCGGCCATAGCCCATGCGCAGCACAGTCTTGGAATCGAACTGGTACGCAACGCTGAGACGAGGCGCAAACGCTTTGTAGGTGTTTGAGACATTGCCGTTCGAGCCGACACCGCCGAACCCAGCAACGTTGATCAGGCCGTTATCCAAGTTGGCAAAACCGCCGTTGCCCTTGGCGTTGACGGTTTCGGGGAAGTACATCTCCCAGCGCAGACCGTAGGTCAAGGTGAATTTCGGGCTAACGCGCCAAGAGTCTTGCCCGTAAAAGAATGTGCGCTTCTGGCGCTCGGCGGCGGTCAAGCTGGTGCTTACAAAGCGCTGAAATTGGGTAACGTCCCCGAGAAGGAACGTAGCTAATCCGAGGCCATTGGCGCCTGCATTGCCAGTACCAAGTTGGTCGAAAAACAGCAGACCGGTACGGCTTTGATCGCTGGGTACGCGGAGATTCATGGCATAGCGAATATCGGCGCCGAATTTGATGGTGTGGTTGCCTTGCGTACGTGTCCAGTTGTTTACGAACTGGAATTGCTGTTCGCTTTCGGTTAGCGGGCAATTGCAACGTGCGGCATCCAAACCATCACCGAAGGCGAAGGCGCCGCCGTTGTTGTTACCCACTGGGGCATTCACGCCGCCGTTGTTGCCGTTGTTAGTGAACAGGAAGCCGGAGAACCCGCCGGTCGTTGGCGGACCGGCGATGCCAGGGCCGGAGTTGAGTCCAGGAAACCCGAGCTTGTCCATGGGCGACTGGGTCCCGTCGGAATATGCCGTCTGCGGATTGTACTTGAAATATCCGAAGCGGAAGTCCGTAAGCCATTTGACGCCGATGGGTTTGGTGAAACCAACGGCCAAGCTGTAGTTATGAACGTTGGAACTCCCGTTCAGACCGCCCGGGCCAAAGCCGTCTGAGCCGAGAACTCCGAGCCCGCCCTTACCGGAAAGGGAGAAGTAGTCGAGGCTGAAACGCCCGAAGACTGCGAAGTTGTGAGGGGCGCTGTAATCGATCCGCGTGTCGAACGATTTTTGGTCAAAAGGACCTGCACCGCTGCCTACGAAATTGTTATCAACGCCGCCGGCCGTTGGAGTCGGAAATAAAGCGAGGACATTGCCAACGTTCTGACTGATCCTACTGATGGGAATCATATTGTTGGCGAAGGCCGTACGGCCTGAACCGGTCAGAGAGTTTCCGGTGTTGGGGTCGAAGATCTGGCCGCTCGGAATGCCTCCAACAGGAGGTCCGTATGCATTCAGATACTCGCTCAAATTGCAAAAGCCAGGAGTGGAACTCTGCCCATTCGTCGCCGGATTGCAGGACTGGGCGACTGTTGGGGTCGGGATAGTGTACAGGTTGGTGATGCCAGCGGTCTGCTTGGTTCCCTGGTAGTCGCCAAAGAAGAAAAGCTTATTCTTGATGATAGGACCGCCGACCGAGCCCCCAAATTGTTTCCAAGTCGCTGCAGCAAGTGGAACACCGGGCTTGTTCGTGAACGGATCGCGTGCTTGCTGGTCGCTATTGCGATAGTAGTAGAAGCCACTGCCATGGAACTCGTTTGATCCGGACTTGGTCTGCACTCGGATGATTCCCGAAGTGCTCTTGCCGGATTCCGCGTCGTAATCCTGAAGAGCGATTTTCGCCTCTGCGATGGCGTCGAGGTTAGGGTTCACCACGATGATGCCGAGGATGGGATCTTGGTTATCGGTGCCGTCGAGCTCAAAGTTGGTGCCGGAGAAGTGCTGACCGTTGACGTTGATTTGGCCGCCACCCTGCGGATTTTCGGTGGCAGCGTGGTTGAAGCCGGGCAATTTCTGAGTGCCAGGCGACAGCAACTCGAAACTCGTGAAGTTGCGGTTGAGCACCGGCAGATCTTCGACGTACTTCTGGCTGAACTGGACGTCCACATCAGCGCGGTCCGTCTGGAGTTGAGGGATTTCGCCGGTAACTTCTATGGACTGAGTCACTGCGCCGACTTGCATCGTGACATCAACAGTCGCACCGGTGTCGGCAGACACCTGTACGCTGGGAATGTCAGTGGCCTTGAAGCCGGGCGCTTCAATCCGAACCTTGTAGGTGTCCGGGATCAAGTGGGTTACCGAGTAGTTGCCGCTTTCGTTCGTTGTAGTCTCAACCACGGTGCTCTTGGTAACAGAGGTCACCGTGACCTTGGCGCCGGAAACCGCGCTACCTTGAGGATCCGTCACCGTGCCCAGAATGCTTCCATAAACGGCCTGAGCCAACGTAGTCGACGTCTTAAGGCCGCCGAGCAGACAGAGAACAGCCAATGCAACCCAAATTGTTCGCTTCACCATACATCCCTCCTTCGAGAAACGCAGCCAGCGCGAAAATCTAACGATTGCCAGCGATTAGTTGCGAATGAGCCGGTCTCCCAGCTTGCATTCGTGTACACACGTATTTAGGAGATCAGAAGATAAGTGTTGTAAAGGAGCAGCGCCAATGAGATTTGGTCTTCGCCACCCGCAGACACCCAAATCACTCACCCACCCTCGACGTGAAAATGCACCCCAAGCAAGACGCTAAAAACCTGCAGGCGTTCCGAAATCAGGACACCGGCAGTTCACCCCGACTACGCACCAAATCGTCAAACGGAAAAAATCGATGGTCACTATTAGTTTATTTGCGGGGTCTTATAGAAGTCTCAAACCGTCTGATACGGTTACGCGAAGTAAGGTCCACGCTTGCATAGACATGGGCTCGTTGTTACACTCCTGTTAAACCGATGTAACTGGGGTCACTTAGTTGTCTGAACGCGAATATTGTCTCGCGCAAATAGAAAAACTAGTCGGCAGCCCTGTGCTGCACGGCTCCGAATCTCTGTGTAAGCTTCTCCGTTATTTAGCCAAGCACGCTTTGGATCATCCGGGGACGCCAATCAAGGAATATCAAATTGCGACGGAGGTCTTTGCCCGCTCGGACGATTTTGACCCTCAGCTGGACTCGATGGTTCGTGTTCAGGCGGGAAGATTACGCGCAAAGCTCGCAGAGTATTACGGAGCAAACGGGACCGAAGACGGGATCGTTGTAGAGCTCCCGAAGGGTACTTACGTCCTGGCGTTTCATCACCGCAACCCTGTTAGCAAGACGCACCCGGGTGCAACGGTTGAGCCCGATCTGCAGGAACCGAGAACGGCGCAGGGACAGCGGAGATGGTTCGCAACCGCCCTATCCCTGGGTGTACTGCTGGTGATCGCTGGACTAACAATTCTCGGGCTGCTTTGGAGTCGAAACTCCGCACAAGCGGGCTTCTCACGGGATGGCGAAGTCGCGCCGGCGGCTTTTCGGGTGTTTTGGAACGGCTTTGTGTCCGGACCTGAAGAACCCTGGGTCGTTTTCAGCAACGCTGCGTTCGTGGGGCGTCCCGAGACGGGCATGCGCTATTACGACACGGTCCGGGACAAGGGCAACTTTATTTTGGACCACTACACGGGCGTCGGCGAAGTCTTGGCTGTCCACGAGCTCGATCGTGTCTTTGGACAGCTACATCGGCAGATTCGCATAAAGCGCGGCAGCCTCTTTTCTCTGGACGACGCGAAGAACAATAATTTGATTTTTATCGGTTCGCCTTTCGAGAACCTGACGCTGCTGGAAATTCCCGGAACTCAGGAATTTGTTTTTCGCCGCATGGCTTCCGGACCGCGCAAAGGCGAAGA
>Ga0210410_10000654_pt1 | contig 36251 bp, 50 predicted proteins | sample IncBWC4MmetaG_FD_161058 | JGI IMG/M metagenome (GOLD analysis project Ga0210410, IMG submission 161058) | Forest soil microbial communities from Barre Woods Harvard Forest LTER site, Petersham, Massachusetts, United States - Inc-BW-C-4-M | ecosystem: Environmental > Terrestrial > Soil >...
TCGCCCGAGCCTCCGCCGTAGCCGGAGCCCGAGCCTCCGCCGTAGCCGGAGCCCGAGCCTCCGCCGTAGCCGTCGCCCGGGCCGTCGCCCGAGCCGTCGCCCGAGCCAAAGCCATAGCTGTCGCCCGAGCCGTCGCCCGAGCCGTCACTTGAATAGCTATTCTTTATGCTTTCCATACAGGGACGCATTCGATTGATTTTCGAGCATTGTCTGTGACATCCAAAATTTCAATCGCTTCGGTCAAAATTACTCTATCGACAGAGCAAGGAAATTTACAAACGTCTGGTTTTGTAGTCCCTTCCATTGCCAGTTGAGAAAGAGTCGCAGCTCCTTGCCAGTACCATAATCTTCTTGCATTTCTTAAGACGACTTCTTTACCTTCTCTGGATTCGAGAAAACCTGCAAATACTCCTGCAGAATAAGTTCTCACAATCACAAATTTTATATTTTCCATCGTTTTTGTTTTTATCCTCAAATGTACCGGAATATGAGATGAGCAGGTCGCGACTCCCGCCGCTTTATCTCTCCACTCCATGAAGGAAATAAAGCTGACACAGATCCACCGTATCGTGTGTGTCTCCAGGGCAAGCTCAGGCAGACTATTTGTCCAAGTCCCAAGGCTCTCCCAGCTTCCCACACCGCCATCTCAAGATGAGTATAAAACAAGATTCCAATAAAACTACCCATTATTCGTATTTTTGAGACCATATTTCTCAAAAAGGACCCTTGAAATGCTTCCTTTCCTCAAAAATCAAAAAGAAGGTGGGATGTCAGGGCCGGTAGAAATCGAAATCCGCAAGACCCAGGACGAAGATGAGTCCTATGAAATGCTCGATGCTATCGCCGATGACATTATGCATGCATTTGAACATAAAGATCGCGCCGTCCTGAAAGGAGCACTAGAGGCACTTTGCGGATACATCCAAGAACAAGATGAAATTCAAGATCATGAAATGGAAGGTGAAGAATGACTAATGCATTGCAATCCAATCAAAGTACGGTCGTTGGAGGTCTTGGAACACAATCATATACCGTGACAACCGCTGGCCTTTATACCCTGTCATTCAAATCTTTCATCCCTTATCTCGCTGCTGGCAGTCCCGCAGTTACTGCCAACCCTGTTGCTGAAGTACAAAATATTACTTGTACAGGGGATACCTCTGGAAGTTTGAATAGCACGTTCTTCACATTTTACACTGCAGGGAACGCGTACGGGTATTACGTTTGGTACAATATCAATAGCGCCGGTGTAGACCCTGCTCCAGGGGGCGGTCTCATTGGTATCCAGGTTGCTGCTGCGACTGGAGCAAATGCAAACACCATCGCTAGCGATACGAGAACAGCAATTACTGCAGCAGTTTCAACGGTTACCATTTCCGGTGCAACAAGCCATGTCATCATCACGAACAATTATCCTGGAACTTGTACAGCTGCAGCCGATGGAACAGCAGCTACCAGTTTCAGTTTTTCCGTAACGACTGCTGGAACGTGGGGGACACCTGCGATCTCTGGCTTAGTTGTTCAGTTGAAACAAAACTCCACAGTTCTGGCAACATATTCAAGCCCTACTCCTACGCAACCGATCATGGGTGGCAGTGTTGTCATATCTGCTTCCTCCAGTGACGTCCTTGGTGTCGTGCTCAGCTCACTTTCGACTGCTGACAACGCTGCCAATGCTGTCAAAACGATCGTAAATTTATTCCAGGGTGAGGGACAATAATGCCTTTACATCATGGAAAATCTCAAAAATCCTTTTCTGAAAATGTGGGTACTGAGATGCACGAAGGTAAACCTTTGAAACAAAGTCTGGCGATCGCTTATGCAATGAAACGCAAAGCCGCAAAACATCATGCCCATGGTGGCATGCACCACATGGCTCATGGCGAAATGTGTGAGGCTCATGGCAAACATGAGTGTGAAATGTGTCATGGTGGCAAATACGCCGATGGCGGGTTCATCCAAGAGGAGAAAGCTTCTGGTTATCATTCAATGCCTGAAGAGCATGAAAAGCATGACTCCATGGCAATGGACGAAGATAAACGGATGCTTAATCAGCATGGTGAGCATGAGGTAGGACCCGATGCTCACGAATTTGAGCCGGAGCGTGAGATGCATTATGACCACGCTGTAGAAAATCAAGGCTTCCCACACGAGGAACGTGATCTCGTTTCGCGAATAATGAAACAGCGTGAACATCATTATTCGCATGGGGGACGTGTAGCAAACAAGACACACGTTACAGCTGATTTTGAACCAAATGAGTTTGATGAAATGTCCAAGGATGATGATCTTGAACATCATTATACCGGCGCTAATTCAGGTGATGAAATTGGAGATGATCAAGAAGATGAAGATCGTCATGACATCGTCTCCAGGATCATGAAATCACGACATAAAAAGGATCGCTATCCTAGAACGGGAATGCCCGGCTATCCGGGCTATATGGATTAATGAATGTTTGAAGACCTTAAAGACTTGGACAAATTCTTCAAGATTTGTCGCAAACATGGGATTGAGACGATTACGTTCAAGGACTTAATAGTCAAATTCGGTGAAGCGCCCATGAAAACGATCAATGAGACGAATGAATCAGATTCAATTCCTACCGATGAGCTTTCTCATGATGAGCTTATCTATTACGCAGTTGAGAATGCGGGGGCATCATGAAAATAAAGCCAATGAAAAAAGATCCCGAAAAAATCCGGTTCCAGACGCGTGCTACAGCGGATGGCCGTGACGGAGCTTCAATACTGCCTGAATGGTGGAAAGAAACCGACGAGCGCAAGCTTGCTGCTGAATTAGACGCGACTGCAAGCTACCTCAAAACATGTCAGACTTATCGAATAAGACAATTAGCTGTCTCAATCCGTCTCTATTGTGGTTTATCGGTATATTCTTATGCTGGCTCGAATGTTTCTCAAATGGATCGCACTAAGAGTCTTCCTGATGATCGTCCTACTTTTAATTTGATTCAAGCGTGTACAGATACTCTTGTTTCACGTGCAACACAAGATCAACCCCAACCGAAATTTTTGACAGACGGTGCAGATTATAAACAGAGACATCTTGGGCAAGAATTAAATCAATTCATTGCCGGAGAATTCTATCAAACTAAATCCTATGACAAGATAGCAAAAATCATACGCGATGGCATTGTGATGGGAACAGGTGCTTTAAAGGTTTATCGCGGAAATGATGATAAAGTGTGCGTTGATCGTGTCATGATCACTGATCTTTATTGTGATGATAACGATAGCCTCAATGGCACTCCACAACAGCTGATTCAACTAAAACTTGTCGATCGGAATAAACTATTCGCGAGTAATCCAGACGCGATGGCGCGTTCGATCATAGCAGCAGCTCCCACCAGTTACCCAGATAATTCTCCAGACTCAGGCCGTACCACAGCTGATCAAATTTTAGTTATAGAAGGATGGCGTTTAGCATCCGGTTCAGATCCCGAAACCAAAGGATATATACCAGGACGACATACCATTGCCGTGGTGAATGGCATTCTTTTTGATGAAGAGTATAGAAAAGATAAATTCCCGTTCGTATTCTTTAAATATTCTGATCCTTTCCTCGGATTTTGGGGACAGGGTCTCGGAACTCAACTCTTTGGAACCCAACTCTCAATCAATCGCATCATGTATACCATCGCGCGTGCTATCAACCTTGTTGGCGTCCCACGCGTATTTATCGAACAAGGGAGCAAAGTTGCCAAGGCACATAACAACAATGAAATCGGTGTCATTGTTACATATCATGGTACCAAACCCAGTTATGAAGTAGCTCCATGTAACGCGCCTGAATTGTACGCAGAACGTGACCGTCTCATCCAGTATGGGTTTCAACAGTGCGGTGTTTCTCAAATGTCCGCAAGCAGTCAAAAGCCTGCCGGGCTCGAAAGTGCTGAAGCGATAAGAACTTTTGAGGACGTCAATGATGTACGCTTCAGTAAGTTCTTGAAGAAATGTGAACAAATTTCTATCGATCTTGCTTATCTCATCACTGAAGAAGCGATGGAAATTGCAAAAGATACCGGGCACTACCAAACCGTCTATCCAAATAAAGACGGAACGAAACAAATCGATCTTCCGAAGATGGGTCTCATCAAAGATACCTTCGTCATTCAATGTTTCTCAGAATCTTCTTTGCCACGATCACCAGCAGGCAGGATCGCAACAATTACCGAACAAGTTCAGGCAGGGATGCTAGCCATCAAAGAAGGTAGGCGTCTCATGCGCTATCCTGATCTTGAACAGAATGAACGTCTTGATAATGCTAGCGAGGAAAGAATCTTTAAAATCCTAGATGAGATCATTGAAGAAAGCAAATACACGCCACCTGATCCGTACATGGATCTTCAGTTAGCTCAAACTTTGACAGTTCAATATTACAATCTTTACATGAGCTTAAATCTTGAAGAATCAAAAGCTGATCTTTTAAGGACATTTTTTAATCAGATTCAAACGTTATTAGGAAGTGCTCAGGCAGCTATGCAACCGCCTCCGGCGCCTACACCGACAGCAAATCCGATGCCTGCTCCGGTTTCGCCGTTAGTTCCTAATACTAATGCTCCTATGGCAGCATAAAAAGGTAGAAAGTTTTTTGCATGAAAATAAGTCCGATGCCAGCTTCAGGGATGCCAAATTTAAACCAACAAGGAAATCTCATTCCGACTGGACAAGATAATAACTTGCGTATGAAGACAAATCACAATTCTATGCAAGATATACAAACCCAACAACCTCAAGAAACAACCCAGAAAGCGGCTAGTGCAGTTACACAGCCGCTAAGCCCACAGCTTGCTCTATTAGCTAAACAGCGTAGAGCCCTTCAGAGAGATAGGGAAGCTTTGAACAGAGAGAGGGCGCGATTATCGCAGAGTCAGACACCGATGATCGATGTAGCCCGATTGAAATCAGAGCCATTGCAGGTGCTTCTGGATAATGGGGTAACTTATGATCAGCTCACTCAAGCTATCCTCAGTAATCAAGAGAGTCCTGACATCAATGCTTTAAAATCAGAGTTAAAAGCCCTGAAAGAAGGTATTGATAAAAGATTTGTTGATAACGAGGCTCAAGCAGAAAAGCAAGTTCTCATGCAAATGAGAATGGATGCTCAAAAGCTTGTCGAAAATAGCAGCGAATATGAATTGGTCAAAGAAACCCATAGTGTTCCTTTAGTGATGCAATTGATTGAGCGAACTTACCGTGCATCTGGAGAAGTCCTAGATGTCCCGGATGCCCTTAAGCTTGTCGAAGATGAGCTTTTTAAGGATGCTCAAAAGATTGCAAAACTAAAGAAGATGCAGAGCGTTCTTTCTCCTATTCCCGCTCAGCACATTCCTTCGATGCAATCGCAGTTACGAACGTCTGGGATGAGAACTCTAACGAATAGGGATACGGCTTCCGTACCAATGTCTCCTAGAGCACGTGCTTTAGCTGCATTTTACGGACAACTTAAACGTTAAGAGAAGGTTTATCCTTTATGGCTATTGCTCCTATTTACGCTAACAGCTCTAATCAGCTCGCAGCACTTAAAGAATTGTATACCGATGACAAAGACTACATGAAAAACGTGGTCTATTCGAAGAACCCTTGGCTTGCCATGGTTCCCAAGAACGAATCGCCAGATGGCTTTGCGGGTTAAAATACTTGCCCGCGTAGGTACGGTAAATTGAAGTATATACCCGTACCACTTGAGTGGAAGTCTGCTCAAGTAAAACTCTCTCTGATTGACTTGGATCTCCTGAAGAGGACAACAAGGCGGAAGCGAAAGCACCGTGAACGACTAAGTGAGAGAGACGCAAAAGCGTATGCGATAGTCTGAACTCTCGTATAACAAAAGAAGCGAGAGAGCCGAAGCCCGAAGAGGTGAGTAGGCCACCACGAAAGTGGGAGTAACAAAATGACGGCAACCCTGCAGGTAGAGCTCATACTTTTGCTAACGCACAGAATCAGCAAACTGCTTCTGACGTTGTGAGCTACTTCGTCTATGCAATTCAGGATTACCAGTTGGTAGATTGTTGCCCAGCATATGAGGAATCACTTGCTGCATAAACCCGAATTACGGTTAAAATCCGGAAGCGGACAAGACCGTAGCGTAAAACGTAAGATCTACGCTCGAACGACTGACAAGGGCTTCCAGAACGGAAGGATATACAGTCTCATCTCACGCTATAACATTACGAAACGTGAGCTAAGAAAATGTACAATAACCAATCTCCTGATGGAACAAACAAAGAGCAACGCAGGCGCCTTTGTAGATGAGGCTTCTCGCACTCTTGATAACGGCTTTCGCAACATTTCAAACAACATGGCATTTGAATTGTTTGCTGGAGGTACGGCTTCGAGAGGACAGATTAGTTCTGCTGGCGTGAGCTATAGTGCACCTACATTGACATTCACACTTTCTAACCCACAGACTGTTGTTCAGTTTGAAGTTGGAATGACTCTGCAAGCCACTGCAACTGACGGTGGCTCAGCATTGCAAAATACTCCTGGTACTATCGATGCGATTCAAATCACGTCGGTTAACCGTGGTACTGGGGTAATCTCGGGAACGGTCGTTCAGGGTGCACCTCAATCTTCTTGGGGCGCAAACGATTATCTGCAAGTTCTGGGTGATATCGGTATCGGCGGATCTTCTACGATAGCAGGCTGTCTTGGCCTTTCTGGGTTGGCATCTTGGATTCCACCAGTAGATCCTCCTTCAAACGATAACTTCTGGGGCGTTAATCGTTCAGCGGACCCTACACGTTTGGGCGGATTACGTTACAATGCCTCTTCCCAGTCAATTTCTGAAGGGTTAACAAATGCGTTAGCCTTCGGAAATCGCGAAGGAGCTTCGTTTGATCTCATCATTTTGGATTTTGTTTCTTACAGTACGTTGATTAACGAACTGGGTAAACTACGTGCCCAGTATAAATCTTCTCTGATTGACTTGGAAAGCCGACAGGCTGACAGGGCGCAAGCGAAAGCAGCGTGAACGACTAAGTGAGAGGACACCGAAAGGTGATGCGATAGTCTGAACTGCACATATAGAAAGAAAAGTGCAGAGGGGAAGCCCGAAGAGGTGAGTACCCCCGCAGAAATGCGAGTAACAAAAATGGCAAAGGTCCAATACGTGCAGCTCGAACATGACGAAGTGGAAGTAGCTTTCGAAGCGATTCATTTCCACAGCGCCTACGGCAAGATTCCAGTTCTTGCGGATAGGTCATGCCAGCAAATGACAGCGTGGTGTCTTACAACTGCTACATGGAAATTACGCACGCTTGGAAAAGCGCCGCACATACTCACGTACGGAATGGAGGGCCTCGAAGGTCTGCGTGTGGGCAATGCTGATGCGTTAACTTTAGCGCATCTAAAATCTTCTCTGATTGACTTGGAAGCCCGACAGGGTGACAGGGCGCAAGCGAAAGCAGCGTGAACGACTAAGTGAGAGGACACCGAAAGGTGATGCGATAGTCTGGTCTGCATGAATAAATAAAGATGCAGAGGGGAAGCCCGAAGAGGTGAGTACCCCACGTCGAAAGACGGAGTAACAAAAAGTAGAGATCAGGATTGCTTACTACGGCAATCTTATATGTAGCGCACCTGGCTACAATATGCAGGTTGCACTTTCTGCGTAATTGATGCAAAAAAATAGTGCGGTTTCATTTGCGGGTCCCCGATAGCTTTTAACGAAGTTTTCGGGGATTTTTCTATTTAAAGCCCAAAAAACTACCCATTTTCCCTTATTTGAAGGCAAAAAATAAATTTTGTCAGCCTGGTGGGCAAGTGGTGTCGAGCTACCCACAGAGAAATCTCGACTCAAAATAGGGGACAGCCTATATGTCAGTAGTGCGCGGTTTTGGCCTAAATGGTAAATCAACATACATGAATATTGCAAAGCCGATGGGAGTCTTTTGCAACTTCATTGTGGATTCTGCTAATGGTAATGGATGGGGCGTCAGATCAGTAAAGAGCAACGGTTACATCGAAGCAGTTTTCATGCATACCTCTCAGACTGCTGGAAAACAAAATGCACTGACTAATCCTAATCCACAATCTGGTTATGCGATTGTCACCTTTAAAAATAATTTCAATTATTACCTCGGTGGCTTTTCTGGACAGGTTATCCCCTTAACATCGACCAGCACCACATCTCTGACAGCGAATAATGTGTATGTAATTACCTCTCTCGGGACAACAACTCTAGCTCAATGGCAAACGGCAGGGTTGCGACCGGGGTTCGTCCCAGCTGTGGGCAGTACTTTCGTCGCAGCGGCAACTGCCTCTATTGGAGGGACTGGTACCGTAGGAGTTCCCGGCGTTGCAACTGCCCTTGACGTCACGGTTATCGGAGATAGTAATCAAACGATAGCGAATTCTAACATTGCTCAAAATGCCGGCGCGCAAATCGTCGTTCAATTTTCTGCGGTCACTCCTAGCGGTACAATTTCAACCCCAACATTTACGGGTTCTGCATTAGGCAACCATACTCACACGTTGAATCTCAAAAACGCAGCGGTTTCAGATGGAGCTACCACACGTGTCAACGCTGGCACGAACCTTTTGGGTGCAAATACTGGGAGTGACATTGCAATAGCAGGTGCTGGAGCCAACGGTGGCATCGCAAATGCGAGTGCTGGTACTCCTGCAGGTACGATTTCAACACCTACTTTTACAAATACAAGTGCGTATGCAGTTACCGCACCTGCTGATGGGACGGTAGTTGCTATGTATTTCGCGTTTGATGGTTCAAGTGTAACAATCGACGGTCTATGATAGGACGCTTGCAATGACGATTCCTTACCAACCGCAGAATTTAACTGCCGAGCAGTCGGATGGTAATATTCTCATTTCTTGGAATGGATCTCTAGGGGCGACCGGATATCAAGTCCAACGTTCAACAGATGGTGTGAATTTTACAAACCTTGCGACGACCGGAGTGATAACCCAATATCTTGATTCCTTGCCCGGGATCGGGATTTTGTATTACTATCAAGTTGCTGCTACAAATCTGTCAGGGATTTCACCGTTTTCCTCCGCAGTGCAAATGGTAGCAGCACCTCCAAGCGAAATGTCCTTGTATGAACTTCGATTAAGATCACAACAAACAGCAGATAGGGTTGATAGCCAATTCATTATCACAAGCGAATGGAATGCTTTCATACGCCTAGCAATGTATGAGCTTTATGATCTTTTGATCGATAGCTATGAGGATTTGTTCGCTTCTCAATATGTCTTCATAAATACCAACGGAACGACGCAAAATTATCCTATCCCTGATGGCGTCACAAATTACATCGGTGGCGTTTACCCTAACGCGTCTGGATCACCTTCTCCTGCATTGTATAAGCTCGCTGGAATGGATTTAGGGATTAACACAAGTAATAATGCGTGGGTTACTCTTCTTAAATTTGATTGGATTGAGAGGAATAAATATGTTTATCCAAACTCAACATCAACAATTTACGGTGTGTACAACATGCGATATCGTCTCATGGGCAACTTTGTTAATCTTATTCCTACTCCTGCTGGGAATCAACAAATACGTATGTGGTACTCTCCAAAATTGCCAGGGTTGTTGAAAGACACGGACTTGACGACACTCGGATATTCAGGATGGTTGAGATATCCCATTGTCCGCGCAGCAAAATATGCTCTCGATAAAGAGGAAGGTTCCGATACTAGCAAGTTAGATGCGGAACTTGTTTTCTTAAAAGATCGTATCGAATCCGCATCTCAAAACAGAGATGTTGGTCAGGCGGATACAATATCAAATACACGTGTGGATCCACTGTATGGGGGCAATGGATTTGCCTCCGGCGGCGGTGGAAACGCAGGATGGTAAAATGGCTCAACTCAGTACCAAACTGCCTTGGGAATTAGCTCAAACTAAATGGGCTTCTATTCTTAATCCTCTACTTGCAATCCCTTTCTTAAAGGGGAATGCTGTTAAAGATATTTCACTCACAGCGAACACCCCAAAGGTGATCAATCATCTCCTACAACGGATGCCACAGGGATGGTTTTTAACTGATAACGTTGCAGATGCAGTCATATGGCGCTCAGCTGCACTGAATAGTTTGACGATTACTCTTGAGAGTAGTGCCAATACTACAATTTCAATTTGGATTTATTAAAATGGCTAACGTCACTATTTCTCCGAACATGAATTTGCCAGTACCAATTCCCGGACAAGATCCCGGTCCTGATTGGGCAAATAATATCGTTTCTTGTCTCAATATTATCGATAGTCACAATCATTCGACCGATGAAGGCGTTCAGATTCAACCTTCAGGCATAGATATTACAGCCGATCTTTCATTCAATGGGAATAACGCAACGACATTAAGAAGTGCAAGATTTAATCCACAGAACTCTCCCTTGGGCGGCGCGAGCGACATTGGGTGTCTGTATGAAAGCGGAGTGGATCTCTACTACAATGATGGAAATGGTAATCAAGTAAGGATAACTCAATCAGGATCTGTCACAGGCTCAACGGGAACGATTACAGGTCTCCCTTCAGGCACAGCATCAGCATCTTACTCCAGCCCAACGTTCACATTTCAAAGTGCAACAAATACACCGGCGCAGATGGCTGTTGGACCGTTAATCATAGGTAGAAATACTGCAAATCCACCGACAGTTACAGTTCAACCGAGTTCGAGTCAGGTTTTGAATTATGGCTTAACTCTACCAGGCTCTTTGCCAGCTACTCAGGGCGTTTTGAGTGTTAATAGTTCTGGAACCGCTACATTCCCCTATATTGGTAATGTCATTTTCGGACCTGCCAATAAAAATACCGGAGCATTGACGCCATTTGGCTCTTCCGGGACTTGGCAAAGTTTTCAAACTATTAACCTCACAGCCGGCACGTGGATTGTATTCTGCGTCACAAATTAAGGCAGGAGACAACTCAACAGCATTCAGTCCAACACAATCTATAGATTTTAATTTCTCTGCTTTTTCGAACTCAGGAACCGGGGTGTATGGTAGTTTTGCGTGCATGGATTACAATTCAATTTATTATTCAAACGTTGACGACAATTCAGGATTTATCAGCTCGGGTTCCCTATCAGTCGTCGTCAGTCCAGGATCGACGACGACTTATTATTTGAATATGAATTGTACGTTCACAGGATCGCCGGCACTTGGAAGAGCTGGCTTGACAGGTGTTCAATTAGGTTAGGTCCCTAGAGTTATGATAGTTAAAAAAGCATTCGATATCAGTTTCGCACAAGGTCTTGATACGAAAACAGACCCCAAACGGGTTCAAATGGGCAACTTTCTGCAACTTGAAAATACTATCTTTACAAAAGGTGGCCTGCTGCAGAAACGAAATGGTTATGGCGAAATTTCAGCGTTGCCAACCAATAGTTATTCTTATTTAACTACTTTTAATGGGAATTTAACAGCTATCGGAAGTAATATTGCGGCTCTCAACACTGGCAATGATCAATGGATTGTTAAAGGTTCCTTGCAACCGTTGAGCTTGTCGGTACTACCGCTGATTAGAAATAATTTTAATCAAACTGAAGTTGATTCTTGCATCGCCCCCAATGGTCTCATTTGTACGGTATATTTAGAAAATAATGGTACTACCACAACAGCAAAATATGCCATCGCCGATTCCATAACGGGTCAAAACATTACTGCTCCAACTGCTATTCCAGTCACAGCTGGAACAGTAACGGGAGGATTACGTGTATTCTATCTTGGTACAAATTTTATAATAGTTTTCACGAATGTTGTAAGCGCCACAAATCATTTACAATACATCTATGTTAATTCTAATAATCCAACTCAAGTAGGCGCCAACACAGACATTGCCTCATCTTATGTACCGTCAAATGGTTTATCTTGGGACGGAGTTGTCGCTAACAATAAGCTATATATAGCTTATGATACTACTTCCGGCGGCCAATCAGTAAATATCACTAGTCTCAACACATCTTTCATCCTTTCGAGTACCAAAGTTTATTCAGGGTATACTGCAACTTTGATGAGTGTCACTGCTGATGTCAGCAACTCCGCTTCCATCCTGATTTATGCCAGCTTTTATGATGGTGGCTCCAGCACAGGGTTCACATTTGCGGTCGATTCTAATTTAAATCCAATAATGAACCCTGTTGAAATTATATCTTCAGGCACTATTACAAACATCACTTCCGTGGCAACTGGTGGAACTTGCTATATATATTATGAAGTTTCTAATAATTATTCATATGATTCTTCGATCCCTACTCATTATATAAGAGGGTTAACGGTTAGCCCGTTCATCGGAACTTTCGATTCTGTATTCAGTTCTGGAGCCGGAAGTATAACGGTTAGCAGCGCAACAGGTCTTGTGAATGGGATGTATTTAATCGATGAAACGACCCCAGCAAATATTGCAGCAGGGACAACTTTCACAATTTCTAGCACGACTTTGACTCTCTCAAATAATACCGCAGGTAACTCGGCATCTTCTCCTGGTGACGTATTAACTGCAGCAACAGTAAGCAGTACAAGCGTGATCATACGGAGTGTAGGGCTTGCATCAAAAGCTTTCATTATCAATGGGATGATCTATTTCTTAGCTGCTTATCAAAGTTCCTATCAACGAACATACTTTCTTATAAATGCTAGCAGTAGTCTTGCGTCTGCACCTGTAATCGCGGCGAAATTAGCTTATGAGAACGGAGGGGGTTATTTGACTCTCGGCTTGCCAAATGTTTCGATAAACGGAACGAATGCAAGTATTCCCTATCTATTCAAAGATCTTATTCAAGCCGTAAATAAGGATACCAACGTGGCAAGTGGTACCCAAACAGCTGGAATATATGCACAATTAGGCATTAATCTATGTACATTTGATGTCACGACATCGAATATGGATACTTCGGAGCTAGGTCAAGATTTGCACTTGGCAGGTGGTTTTTTATGGATGTACGACGGATATGTTCCAGTTGAACATCTTTTCTTTCTATGGCCGGACAACGTTGAAGTAGCGACTCAAGCAGACCCGGCTCCCACTGGAAATACCTCTGGCAGCACCCCCACTCTTTCCTCGTTATCATCTGTAGCCGGAATAACCGTTGGTATGGCGATAAGCGGTACAGGAGTCGCTGCAAATTCTTTTGTTGTGAGCGTTGGGACAAGTTCGGTGACAATGAATCAGAATGGAAGCGGGAATCACAGCGGGGTTACTCTGACCTTCACTGGTAATCAGTCCGCTCAGCAATATTATTATCAAGTCACCTATGAGTGGTGCGATAATCAAGGGAATATTTTCCGTTCTGCTCCAAGTATTCCGGTGACAGTTACAACAAGCGCTGGCAATAGTTCAATCGTTGTTAACATACCGACTCTGCGTCTCACCATGAAGACAGCAAATCCTGTAAAGATTACAATATATAGATGGTCTGCTGCGCAACAGATTTATTATCAGGTTACTAGTATTTCAACGCCGTTGTTAAATAGCACAACTATCGATTCGGTTCAGTATATCGATGTTAATTCTGATTCCACGATATTGGGAAATAACATCCTTTATACCACTGGTGGCGTCGTTGAAAATATAGCGACACCTGCGACCAATCTAATGACCATATTTGATACCAGGCTTTGGATTGTTGATTCCGAAGATCCCAATACTGTATGGTATTCAAAGCAAGTCATTGAAAGTGTCCCCGTCGAGACAAGTGATGTTTTTACAATTTACGTCCCTCCAACTACATCAACTCAAGGTAACACCGGACCGATAAGTGGCATAGCTCCACTTGATGATAAAATTATCTTCTTCAAAAAAAATGCGATTCTCTACCTAAATGGCACTGGGCCTGATAATACGGGAGCTAATAGTCAATACAGTCAACCAATATTTATCACTTCAACCGTTGGATGTTCTAATCAAATATCAATCGTTTTAACTCCGAATGGATTGATGTTCCAAAGTGATAAGGGCATTTGGTTGCTGGATAGGAGCCTAAATACAACTTATATAGGGGCACCCGTTGAAAACTATACAACAGGAACTCTTGTCAATAGCGCGGTTAATATAAAACAAGAAAATCAGGTACGCTTTACCTTAGCGAGCGGTGTCACCCTCATGTATGATTACTATTATAATCAGTGGGGGACTTTTACGAACGTTCCAGCGGTAAGCAGTTGTATTTATGGTATTTATCACACTTACATTAATGCGCAAGGTATCGCATTTCAAGAAAGTCCTGGATCTTATCTTGATGGTTCAAATCCTGTTTTAATAGCCTTCAAAACAGGCCCCATGAATTTTAATATGTTGCAAGGATATCAGAGAGCCTATTTCTTTTATTTGCTTGGCACTTATTATTCGCCTCACAGACTTTATGTGAGCATGTTTTACGATTATGAAGCCACACCGCGTCAAAGTCTTCTTATAAGTCCTATAAATTATAGCACACCGTTCGGTTCGGGATCTTCTCAACGTCCATTCGGACAAGGGAATCCTTTTGGAGGCCCTGGCAATCTCGAATCATGGCGCATCTTTTTTCAAAAGCAACGATGCATGGCCGTGAACATTGCCATTAAAGAATATTATGATGCAACATTGGGGATATCACCGGGCCAGGGTTTTACTCTTTCTGGTATCAATATGGTATTAGGTCTTAAAAAGGATTTCAGGCCACAACCAACCGGTCAAAGTGTGGGATAGTATGACAAGTTTATATGCTCAGTATATTAATGAGCGTTTCAGTGATTATGTCATCGAAACGGATGAAGGATTTGCAACTTATCGTTATCTAAATGATGAACAAGTTTATATCGTCGACATATTTGTCCAGGCGAAATTTAGAAAGACCGGTGTCGCTAAAAAATTAGCTGATCAAATATGCAAAGAGGCAAAAAGTGAAGGATGTACTGAAGTTATTGGGACTGTGATGCCATCAGCTAAAAATGCAACGACGAGCCTTCTTGTTCTCATCGCCTACGGCATGAAAATTAAAAGTTGTTCTGAAAATGTTATTGTTATGAGTAAGGAGATCTGAAATGGGGGGTATAGGCGGATTGTTTGGAACCTCCGGCGGAGCTGCAGGATCAGGATTCAAAGCTCCTCAACAGGCCAACATTATTCCAGGTACAAATGCTCAACAAATCAACCAAACATATAATTCCAATGCTAACGCTATCAATAATCAATATGCACTTTTGCAAGCTCTACAAGGCCAAAATGGCCTCGGAATGCAATCAAATGTCGCAACACAACAACAGGCTTTGGCAAATCAACTCGGGGCAAATAATGCGGCTTCTCAGATGGGTAATGCGGCAAGGAATCAAGCTATTCTGACCAATTCCTTGAACGGTGCGAATGGGATAGGCGCTCAAACTTCTGCACTCTCTCAACAAAATGCTATTAACAATGCTCTTTCTGGAGGGATTGGCACTCAAAATTCTGCAATTAGCGGTTTGCAAAATCTTGCGCGTCAGCAACAGGGAACTACACAGCAATTGCAGAATATAGCTTCGGGAACGGGTCCAAATCCTGCACAAGCTATGCTTGCGCAACAAACCGGACAGAATGTTGCAAATCAATCTGCGATGATGGCAGGTCAACGAGGTGCTAGTTCCAACGTGGGATTACTAGCGCGTCAGGCAGCGCAACAAGGAGCCGCAACCCAGCAGCAAGCAGTTGGGCAAGGTGCTACGATGCAAGCTCAACAATCTCTCGGTGCTCTGCAGCAAATTGGTGCGCAGCAACAAGCTCAAGCTGCAACTCAAGGCGCTATTGGTGGGCTTGGAACAACCCAAGCACAAATGCAACAAGCCGGAGTTGGACAACAGGCCAATATTGGAGCCGGATTGACTGCTGCTCAACAAAATGCAGTGGCACAACAGGGAGCTTTGGCAGCACAAGGAATAAATCAACAACAGGCTCAACAGTCCGCTCTTGCCAATCAAGCAAATACGCTAGCAGGTCAACGAATTGCTGGCACCACGACGAACTTACAAGCCAATCAAGCTCAAGAACAATTGCTGCAAAATGCACTTGCATCTGCAAATCAACAGCAAGTATCTATGCTCGGCAACATCAATTCAGCTAACGCTGGGTTAGCTCAAACCCAAATGCAAGGCCAACAAGGAGTGCTCGGTGGCGTCATGGGAGGTCTCGGTAGCGCTTTAGGTCTAGCTAAAGGTGGACAGGTAAAAAAAGCAGTTAAAATGGCCGATGGCGGTAGTCCTCCACAAGTGTCAGCTCCTACTGCGCCTCTTCCTGTCAGTGCAATGACAACTGATCCCAACCCACCTCAAAGTTCTTTCGGGAATTTTCTAAAAAATTGGGCATCGAATCCACTAGGAACTAATACAGGGAGCGATAGTAGTAATAATCAACCTATGATGCCCTCTACTGGTGCTGCTTCTCTTAACAAAGGTCTTACAAATGCAGGTAAAGGTATTGGTTCCTTGTTAAAAAATAATTCGACGACGCCAGCGAGTCCTGCTGATGCCTTTGCAGGTCCCGATATGGCAGGTGCAGCTGGTGAGGCTGCTACAATGGCTCCTCTGGCCGGGGCGCTCGCTGCTAAAGGTGGAATGACAGGAAGAGATCTCCGTAAAGGGGGTCATGTCGCGGCTCTTAAGCCAAGTCAGAAAGCGGTCAAAAAAGGTGATAACTACGCCAATGATAAGATAGATGCAAAGCTTTCAGAGGGTGAGATCGTTCTCCCTAGAAGTGTAGTAAATAGCAAAGATCCAATAAGAAACTCTGCAGAGTTTGTAGCGAAAGTCTTAGCCAAGAAAAGAGCTAGGGGTTAAAATGTCAGAAAATAAATATCAGAATTTAAAAGATCAAGATCAACCAGAGATGTCAGTAGATGCTCAAAATGATGATGAGTCTCCACAAAACGTATCTCCCAGTTCAACTGCGGACGCTCCACAACAAGGTATTGCTCCCCCACAAGCTGATAACGCAGATGCCCAACCAGTAGCCCAAACGGTATCAGGTTCTCAACAAACAACAGATAACCAACCGCCCGTCATTCTCCCTCATCCCCCTACGCCGACAGCTCAAGAATACACAGCGCAAGATGTGGCTCATTTGAATGATGCCGCAACCGGAAAAATAACCCCTGAAACTTACAGTGATCTATATGGCAAAAAAGATACCTTAGGGAAAATAGGAACTATATTTGGATTATTGGTCTCGGGAGCAGGTTCTGGCTTAACTCATCAACCCAACATGCTGCTTGATATGATGAATAAACAAATCGATAGGGATCTAGATTCTCAGCAAAAAAATGTAACCAATAATCAAAACTTTCTAAATCTGACTTACAATCATGAACTGCAACAAGCTCAGTCACGACGCATGCAATCAGAAAACATGTTAGCGCAAGCTCAAGCGCAAGCTATACCAACTCGAATGAGATATGAAACGGCGCAAGCTCAACAACTTGAGGCCCAAAACGCTGGCCTAGCATCGTTTAATCGCGCGAAAAATAATATGTATGCAGGGATATACCAAAATCTTGCTAACTCCTCTGCGAACAATCCTCAAGGAATGCAAGTATTAGACAATGTTGTTAAGCCGGCCATAGTAAATCAGATGCAGCAGAACAATCAGAAAGCTGCGGCAGCGCAACAACTCAATACTGTGAATTTTTCAAGACAAAACCCCATGCAGCAACAACAAAACCAACAACAACAGTCACAACCGCAGCAACAGGGCGGCGTCGATATTCCAAAAATGCAAAAAATGATCAATCTTGGCAAGATAGCGCCTGATGTACCAGGAGCCATTGCACCTTCGGATGTGCCTGAAGTTACAAGAGAATCTGCGATGGTTGATACCAATCGCAATCTTACGAAGATATGGGATGATAGTTTTAAAAAGCTTGATCAATCATTACTCGCAGGCAAGCTCAATCCTGAGATGCGCAAAGCTGAAATCGATGCTGTCGCAACTAGAATTGCTCATGACTCGGGTGCTATGTCGACAGATCAAGCGCAAAATATTTTAGATGGAATGTTTCCAAATGCTCAGGATAAACTTAGCCCCAATGCAAGAAGCGAAAAATATCGCAAAGGTCTTGAACACTTCCAAGGTATGGAATCAGCTACTCCGACTCTTGATCGTTATGGTTTAAAGACCCAATTCCCTAATTACACATTTACGCAACAAGGGAAAAATAAAAAAGCGGCAGCTACATCACAGTCTCAACTTCAAACAGCCAGTATAAATGGGAAAAGTGCCGTAACGAGAAAAACTCCGGATGGAAGGACAGCACTCTTCGACCCTGATTCAAAAGAATTTTTGGGCTATCAGGATGCAAATGAAATAACGTCTACACAGCCAACAGATTAATGAAAAAGAGTCACAGTGATGAGTAATTTGCCATGTCAAAATCAAAGTTGTAGATCCTATGGCAAGCCTCACCCGAATTGTCATTGTTATGGAGAGATGGCAAAAGGTGGAGAAACTGGGCATTTTTGCGATGAAACAAGAATGCATGATAAGAAATGCAAATATTTTGCCGATGGTGGAGATGCCACTCCGACATGGGATAATACTACTGCAACTGATAATAACAGCTCATCTCCAGCTCAAAATCCGACATGGGAAAATACCACTGCTATTGAAGAAGAACCGACATGGGAAAATACAATAGGAGAGCATGAAACACCTGGCCAGAAAGCTCTAACAGCTGTTGAAGGTGCTGCGCAGGGGTTCGCAGGCCCTCTAGCGACCGCTGCTGAATTAGGATTGTCCAAATTAGGTGTGCCAGGCATAAGTGCCGATGAGATTAAAGCTAGAGAAGAAGAAAATCCTTGGATTCATGGTGCTTCGGAAGCTGCTGGACTAGGTGCTGGTTTGTTCTCCGGCGTAGGGGAAGCGGGTTTAGCTGCAAGTGCTGCTGAGAGATTTCTCCCTCAAGGGGTTAACACATTTGGTAGAATTGGGGCAGGAATCCTTAAAAACATAGTATCCAATGCTGCAGTCGGTGCCGGTGATGAAATACATAAAGCGATGATTGGTGAAGGAGACCCCGCTCATCCTGTCGGTGCAGCTTTAGCAAATGTGGGGATCTCAGGACTTTTAGGGGGCATTTTTGGAGGTGGGTTGAATGCCGCAGCTGAGACTAATCTTGGGAATAAAGCGGCATCAATGCTCGCAGGTATTGGGGCTAGTGCTTCAAAAGTTCCATTGGAAGCTGGTGCTGAACCTAGCACTGAAGCCTTATCGAATCTTATAGATAGAGGGCTCTTTGATAAAGATTCATTTTTAAGTGGTTATAATGGTTACGATTCTCTTCTAAATTTAACTTCCAAAATTGGAGCTTCGAATTTAGCTCAAAAAGCTGCTGAAAGCTCAGGTGTCCCTTTCTGGCTTTCCTTTTCATTGGCCGAGCCAGCGGTAAAAGGCGCAATGTCTAAAGCAGGAGAATATACGGTACCAACGGTAACGAAATGGCTTTCTGAAGGAGCACCTTCCAGTTTACTTCCGTTCCTAAATTATGCAGGGAAGATCAATCAAGGGAATAAACTCATCAATTCCTCAATCGATGCTCTTTTCAAAGAGGGCACGAGAACTGGTTTAAAGAATGAGCATGTCAAACAAAGCGTTAATGATCTTATGGATTGGATAGATGAGGGAGGGATCAATGGTGATCTTAATCAAGAACAGCAGAACCAAGAACAAGATAATACACCGCACATGGCAAAAGGTGGGGAAGTAAATGGAACTCCTTCTAAACAGTCGAAAGGAATTTTCGGGGATGAAGGATTAGCACAACTCTATCCGACTCAGAATATTCTCCTTTCTTCAGCGAAGGGAAGGATTTCAAACTATCTCAGCTCGCTAAAACCCCAGGAAAATCCCCCAAAATTAAGTTTTGATTCTAAACCTGACCAAACTTCTCAGAGACGTTCTTACGATAAGGCACTTAAGATTGCAGTCCAGCCATTGCACGTTATGAGTAAAATTGAGAATGGAACTTTAGATTCTGAAGATATGCAGCATTTCAAGGCTCTTCATCCGGAGGTTGATAATCTATTGACTCAGAGGTTGACGAAAAAGATTTCTGAGGCTCAATTACAAGACAAAAAACCTAGTCATACAATTCAACATGGTCTTAGTACGTTCCTAGGAGTGCCTATGGCTTCGGAATTTTCTGGTAATAATATAGCAGCCGCTCAGGCTATATTCGCTCAAAAACCACAGGAAGGCCAACAGCAGCAACCAGTTACAAAAAACAAAAGAAATACTTCAACTCTTACTAAATCTTCCCAGGCTTATTTGACTTCAACGCAGGCGAATTCGATGCGACAACAGAAGTCTGACTAGCAAAAACCTTGTCCATAGACATGCTTGCGATGATGGTTCCCCAAACGCCGATATCAAAATGAAGTAGCCAACATATGAACAAGAAAACGGTCATGGCCCCCCATCTCAAAAACATCTGTTTATCAAAACATACGGAGCCTAAAAAAAGTAATAATATCAATGCAATAACAGGACTTAAGAGTTGTAAGTAGTAAAGAGTGGCTACTATGAGTCCACCGATAAGATGTAGTATAGTTTTCATAGCATTCTCTCCTTCACTAAGACTTATCGGTTGAAAATCATAAAACTTTAGCCGACTACCCTTTTTTCCTTTTTTAGAAGTCTAGGAGACCCCTAGCGTAAAAAAGGAGACCCCTATGGGCGCACCGCTCACGCAGACTCAACTGCCTCTGGAATCTATTTTAGATCTCAATGGGAAACAGACCTACTTAGGAAATGCTTTTATTTTGCCACAAAATGGCAAACAACTGACGGATACGAGCGAACATCCGATCATGTACATCTCTAATCCTGCTGGAAGTGGAAAATCACTTTTCATGTACCAAAGGAAATATGGGACCGACAATAACAATGCGATTCTTAGATTTTATTTTAATCCCACGATCAATGCTCTAAATAGTGCTACTGTTCCCGTAAATTTGCGAACATCAGCAACTCAAACGAGCGTGTCTAATTGTTATCTTTCTTCAACTATCACATCGAATGGGACGCTTTTCAAGAGCATTTCAATAACCGTCTATACAATCGATGCCAATCTTTTATTCATAATCGATCCTGGGACTAGTTATTTGATCACAGCTCAACAAGTGAGCGGATCGAGCGGTAATAGCGATATCTATATTGAAAATACGTGGTATGAAATATGAGTACGAGAACTGTATTACGTCCAAATACATTGCCAATCTTAAATCTCTCAACAACTGGGAGCTCTGAACCTACAATTCTACAAAGCCTATCTAAGCTTCATTATGACATTACATGGTCTGGTTCTAGTCCTGTCGGAACATTGGCGTTAGAAATTTCTAGCGATTATGCGATTTCTCCTAATGGAACAATCCTCAATGCAGGGACTTGGAATATTGCTCCCTTGGGAGTGGGTGGGGTCTATGGGACTTCTATTCCTATTTCAGGGAACTCAGGCATTGGATCGATCGACGTTCTCGACACAAGCGCTTATGCAGTGAGATTGCTTTACACGTCCGCAAGCGGAGTAGGAACGATGGTCATAATTGTCTCTGGAAAGGTGGCATGATATGGCAAATTTTTACGCGATCTACCCACCTGCTGCAGATAGCACCAATACCGTTCAAACTGTGCAAGGTGAAGGTACACCTGGAGCGCAGACTGGAGGCGTTCTGACAGTTCAGGGTGACCCTTCAGGTACCCCCATCCCAGTAACTGCAACGAATCCATCTGTCGGTGCAACAGGAAGTGCAGTTCCAGCGGATGCTACCTACGCAGGTATGAATGTTAGTGGAAATCTTACTGGCCTCACTGGTACTTCTAACGGCCTCAAAGTTGATGGTTCAGCAGTGAATCAACCGGTAGTTGGCACGGGAACCGCTGGCAGCGCTGCGAGCGGTGTAGTGACGATCCAAGGCATTGCCAGCATGACACCTGTCAAGGTCGATCCCTCGGGAGGGGGAACAGGGCCAGTCAACGTAGTTCAATTTGGAGGGAACAATGTTGTTACAGGTACAGGCGCGAGCGGGAACGGCATTCCACGTGTTACGGTGTCGAATGATTCTACTGTCGGCTTGGTGGCAGGATCAGCAATTATAGGTAAGGTTGGGATTGATCAGACGACTCCAGGCACTACAAATGGGGTGCAAGTTAACGCTGCTCTCCCAGCTGGAGCCAACACTATCGGTGCAGTAACACAAGCATCAGGTCCGTGGACAGTGACGGGATCGGGGACAGCGGGTACTGCTGCGAGCGGTGTAGTGACGATCCAAGGCATTGCCAGCATGACACCTGTCAAGGTCGATCCCTCGGGAGGAACCGGTGCGGTTAACGTCACGCAGTTCGGTGGCAATAACGTAGTAACAGGAACTGGGACGAGTGGAGCTGGTATCCCAAGGGTGACAGTCTCCAGTGATTCAAGTTTAACATCCGTTACAACAGTTTCAACTGTGACAGCGGTAACTGCCATTACTAACACGGTCAATGTGACAGGGACTGGAACAACCGGTTCTCCAGCCGCAGGAATTCTGACTATTCAAGGGAATGCCAGCGGGGTTGCAGTGCCCGTTACTGTTAGTTCTCTCTCACCGACGACTCCTACTACCGCAATATTTTCTGCAGAGGGGAATATTGCAGCTGGTTCTATCACTTCATCTTTCCAGACAGTATTCACCCCTGCATCCAATACTAAAATTTTATTCATGCGCAATAATACGAATGCGACATGTGCGGTGAGCATGGATGCAGGGACCACAACGAACTGGAATTTAGATTCTGGGGATCAAGTTTCCATCGATTTTCAATCGAACGCCATGGTTTGTACGACGACAGCAATTCAAGTCAAATCTTCCGGAAGCCCATCTACTGGAAGCTTCCGAGTTAATGCGGTGCACACATGAGTTCAATTCTTTCTAAACTTATCAATCTCGCTGGCAATATTACTGGCACTTTAGGTATTAGCAACGGCGGCACTAATTCATCCACTTCTTTGAACAATAATCGTGTGATGAAAAGTTCCGGTGGAGCGATCATTGAAGCTGCAGCTATCACAGCGACAAGGGCTTTAGTTTCAGATTCAAATGGTATCCCTATAGCCTCAGCGACTACACAGACTCAACTCGAGTATTTGCAAAGCGCGACAGGTACTACGGGAACCACTTCCACTAATCTAGTATTTTCAACGAGTCCTACTTTTGTCACCCCTGTTTTAGGCACTCCTGCTAGCGGGACACTCACTAATTGTACATCGGTGAAAGGAATCACTACAGGATCTGCGGTAGCTGCAGGAATTATAGGTGAAGTCATATCTACGACAGCCCAAGGCGCTTCGACCACAATCGGGACAACTGCGACGCAGATTGCCACAGTTTCTTTAACAGCGGGCGTTTGGCTGATCAATTATGGAGTGAACGTTCTAGTAACCAATGCTGCAACTAACGATGGAAGTTTTGCATTAGGAACGACGGCATCTTCTTACAGTGGGACTACTCTTGGCTATGACCAATTCAATATATATACGCTTGCTTTAAATGGTCGGATGGCAGGTTGGGCTTCAAAAGTGTTGAGTATAGGAAGTACCACATCTTACTATTTGAATTGTATTTCTCGACAGGGAACAGCAGCGCAAGGCGATTGGTTAGGCTCAATCATTGCTTTGAGGGTGGGATAAAAACTATTAGTGTCTATGCCTTGAAAAAACGGCTCTGTTGTTACATCTGCAACGCGGATAACGACAGATACCGTTGACCATGAACTTATCATGAGCACTTTCACCTCCATTGATGAGACGTGATAATTCATTTCGCAATATTTCTATCTTCTCTTTGCGGGTTTTGGGTTTAGTTTTAACTTTGGTCTTTTTCATATACTTCACATTCAACTTAGTGTAAATATTGAATAATTAAGTAAGGATTCTATCACATGGATATCAAAACCATTGAGAAGTTTGCCGACATCCTCTGCGAAGGTATTCTTACTCTCAAGACGCCTCTCAAGACGCTTGGTATTTCAAATCCAATCCTAGATGAGGTCTCCGAAATTAGCTCAACCATCCTACCTAGCCTTGACACCTTGTCGTCCTCAGATAGCTCTAAACTAGCTGAGACGGCCTATAAAGCTCTCCAAAAGGTGAAAAGTACAATATCTCCATGAACAAGGTACAGCTAGCAAATAACCTATTTTATGGAGAGATTGGATTAAGGATAAGGTATGCTGCTGCACGTGCTCAAAAAGAAAGTCGTAAGCATCCTCCCTGCAATGCGTGAGGCATTTACGCTGCTTTTTGAGCATCCTTCCCGAATCTTTCTTCCAAGAATCTTTGTTTCATATCTTCAATTTCAATGTCTGAAAAACCGAATTCTTTCAGATATCTTCTCAGTCTTATTGCGGCTTCAATCTCTTTAAGTTCTTCAATGGTGAGTCCCAATTGGTTTAGATTATTTCTTAGAACAAGAGTCTTCATTTGTTGGCAAACATCCTCGGTTATTAAGACGTTTAGGATTTTGTTGTTAAACATATGTAAGCCCTCCCTCCCTAACCTTATCGACCATAGAGCGGAAAACTTTAGAGGATCCCATTCATATATTTAAACCCTGACATATCAATATGTTATATGGGGGATTATTTTTCCTTTTGATGATCATGGAGTATATTTTCTTTCTGCTGATTCTGAAAAAGGAGATAAGTCAATTTCTGTTCTGGTGTCAAGTCGTTGAAACAAGCCTTTTTAGCGCGAATTTTTCGCAACGCTTGATAGACAAAGATGGATATGACCGGGATCAAAAAAAAACCTACAAATAAATCTGAATCTCTCATCGGAAAATTTCTTTCTTACGCTTCTTCGCTTGGGTCTGCGGCTATCTGATTTTCAGCATCGGTTGTTTCAAGCGCTTCAATGAGACCTGGGGGAAGACTGATATCTTCCAGTACTTCTTTGTGAAATGAAGTTGTATTCGTGCTTTCAATATCGATTGAGTCGTCGTGACGATCTATTTTTGCCAATTCCGGAGATTTAGGTATGATTTTAGCTAATCTCCGAATGGCAGTTTTCTTAGCCATTTCTCCGAAATGATCCTTCCACGGTCCATATTCCCCCTTGGACTTGGTTTTCTTCATGATATCGATAATTTCAGCGATGGACATTACTTCAAATTTCGATGATCCATCAGAATAATTCGCTACGGCATATGCACCTAGCAAGTCCCCGTGTGATTCTTTTCCGAAATAAGGATGAATGGTCAGTTCTTCCTTACTTCCTTTTTGAATTTTAAAAGTATCTTTTTCAAAGATCAGGCCCGCTGAGATCCTGACATTCCCTGGGCGTTCCATCAAATCAATGAGCCCTTGATACCCGATTATGATTTGAACTTCGTGGGATTGCGCTTTCGAGTTCCAGTAGGGGATTAAATGAACGAGTCCTAACCCTGAACCGGGTTCTAAGCCCATTTGAGAGCAAAACATGACCGCTGAAAAAAATGAAATCTGACTGCATTCGGCAAGTTTTGGATTCCTGCGAACCTCGCTTATGATGATTCTTGTCATACGTTCAGCCGTGATATGCTTAGGTAGGACTCGTTTTATCTCACTTTCAAATTTACCAATGAGACTAATTAAATTCGATGTCCCATCGTTAGTTTTGCTTACACCATTACTATTGTTCAAAGATGGTTTCGCTAATGGGTTATAGCCTCGACTCATGAATAAATCCTTTCAGCAAATGCAGGTAAACCAATTTCTTTTATAGATGTATCAAATCCTGGCCAGTTATTTCTTTCTCGACAATTTTTAAGAAGATGCAAGGCGTGCATGTGATCTTTTTTTCCTGCTTCGATCATTTGCTTATTAGCAGTACGCATTACTATATGAACAGCAGGGGTATCGGTGGAAACAAAAATCCAACCAAAGCCTTGAATATCAAAGCCCAGCTTAGAAAGCACGTAGATATAATGCGCTGCTTGAAAATGATAAGTTTCGAAAAAAATAGTATTGGAAAGTGATTCATCATCAATTCTTTTGCAAGTCGTCTTAAGATCCCAAATGAATTTTTTGTCCTGGGTTAAGATATCAGGGCAGCATTTGAGTCGACCATAACGAAGATCATCATAATAATAGGGCTGTTCTATAATTGGGTTCCCTTGCATTAACCGCATAAATGGTTGATGCGATAATTTCACAGAGATAAGATTACAAAGAAGATCTTTTTCTTCATAGCCGAGGCAAATTTTGCCTTTATTTGTTTTTTTGAATTCAGTCCACTTCTTCCCGCCTGGGGTTCCATTAGAACGCGGACCCCAATTTTCGGGTTGCAAAGCGTACTGCTCGGCAAACTTATAAGGTTCTAGAAGATAACAGTGAACTGCAGTACCAAATATTGTCGACCTTGTATCTTTACTATCAGCTTTCGATGCCGCAAGGAAATCAGCGGGTGATGCTAGGATATTTTTGAGAAGGCTAGCGTTGATGCCAGGGTCAGCGAAGTATGCGGATTTCATATACCTCTTTCATCCGATTGTTATTCTATAATTACAGTGAGATTTTTACAAACAAATCTCCTTAGTCTTGTGACGATGCCAATAACATCTTTATTTTTAGAAATCAGGGCTAGTTGCATCGGAGTCTTTCCGAGGTAGGATACTTGCTCGATATCAAAACCACAATTTTCGACCAAAATCTGAATGAATTTCGGGTTCTCACGCGTTACTGCAAAATGCAGCAGATTCCCACTGTTGATGGTGATACTTTTCAAAGTGTTCTTCATGTCATCGTCTTGAAAGATGTCATCACCCTGACAGAGTTGTTTAATCAAATCATAATTGCCATTGTAAACTAAATACATGATGTAATTTATAAAATGGTTCTCATCGTCACTCTCGGTAAGCTCCCAATTATCGGGTGCGGACTGTGCGGTTAAACCCATTCCTAAAAAAATTGAGAATAATAAACTAGTTATTTTCTGTTTAATTATCATCACTTTTTGTCTTTTTAGTTTTGATCGTTTTCTGAGGTTCCCCGTATAGAGCACGTCCTAAAAGCATTCGGAAAATTTGAGATGTTGGGACACCATATTTTTCTGCCATGACATTGCAATCATGAAGCATCTTGAGTGGGAGTCTTATCGGTTGTGGTGTTGAGAGTTTCTCGCGCATTTTTTTATTTTGTAAATTCATAATAAAAGTTATACACCTGTATACTATGGTTAGTTGATAATTTCAAAGGGAAAATTTAAACATGCATGAAAAAAGAGCCAAATGGCAATTGAATATACTGACAAAGTTGGAACCTTTAATAAAGGATGATCTCAAGACTCAGGACGATGCTTTTTATTTCATTGAAGGTTTAATGAATGTGGCAGCAACCTTCTCAGTCGGAGCTTTTGAATTTCGTGACGAAAGGGAGATCTCTGACTTTTTGAAGAGGATTGTTGATAATTCATCTACGGAAGCAGTGAGAATTGGAGGTCTTTTCGATGAATTCATGGCTGAATATAATAAAAAGAAAAAACGATGAACCCCACCAGGATCAGAGACCCTGACGGGATTGCATACACTTTACTGACTTTTTGAGCATACTTTTTAAGCCGGGGATTTTCTACACTTTTTTTTAAAATGACTATGATAAACAAAAAGCCCCTAGGATTGACTTAACGGGCGATCCTAGGGACTTAGACAGAAAAGACGCTACTGAAATTAAAATATTCCGGGAATTCTAACTTCAGCAACGTACTGTACTAACAACTCTGTTGAAGAGTAGAGAGTACCTATCGTACCTGCCTGATTTTAGCAAGGCCCAAAAAGGTACATCTTATGCCTCGATTTTCCAGCCATTGGTGCAAACTAAAACGCGAAATTTTGAGTATTTCTACCGGCGATTCTTTAATCCTGGGTCTTTACAGCCTTCTTTGCATATGGGCTAGTCCCTCCGATGAGACGGAAGGTCGAATCAAATTAAAATATTCTCAAATTCTTACAAGTGACGAGGAATTGGCCAGGATTTTAGGCAGTGATAAAAAGGCGATCGAACGACGTATCAGAAAACTGAAAGACAATGGTTTTGTCTTACTTGAGCGCGACCGCCAATACGGCAGGATCATCACGGTTCTTCTCCCAAAAAACGAAAAAAATGTGTCGCACCGCCCGGTGCACGAAGTGTCGCACCGCCTAAATCTCGAATCTCATGATGCTCAAGGGTTTCAAGATAACATCGCCGAAAAAGTGTCGCACGAAGTGTCGCACCGCGCGTCCATACTTAAGAGAATAGAGAATTTAGAGAAAGAAAAAGAGGGGGGGGACGCGCGCGCGCACGCGGATAAGGAAGCGCTTGCGTCCCCCAAGAAAACCCTCCCCCTTTTTTCGCCTTCGGCTCATGGATCGGGAACGGGGATCGCAAAGCTTGTTGCACTACCATCGCCCGAGCTCAGAAAGGGACCGCCCGACGAAGAGGAATCGTTAGCTAAGGATTGGTATGGGAGGACACAGGAATTCGCTAAAATAAGGGGATTTGCTTTCGAGGACATCAGCGATCAATTAGAGCATCTCCGCGAGAGAGGATATACAACGCAACAACTCCGCCAAATTCTCATCTACATAAAAACCGCCAACATCGGAAAGAAATTCATCGCTCCTATCGATGCTTTCAAAGATCACTTCGGAAATCCGGTGATCGAAGTCGCCTATGCAGAATTGAAAAACACGCCTGAAGGAAAAAGAGAGGAGGCAAAACAGTCTAAAGCTCACGTTGAAGCGAAAATGAAAAATCAGAGTCTTAGAGAAAGATTAGCAGCGGAAGTTCTATTAAAAGCAAAGGAATCTAAAGAATGATTATTCTTGGAATCGATCCAGGTAAACATGGTGGTTTAGTTGCTCTCAGCAAAGAAAGAGAAATCCTATTGGAAGAAGTGATGCCTGAAGATCCTCTCGATACGTATTCCATTTTGAGAGCTTTTAAGAAGGAGTTTCCATCAGCAATTGTCTTTCTTGAAGAATCTCATCCAAGACCAACGAATGGAGTAAAAGCGATTCATACCTATGCTTTTCACAATGGTCAGATAGATATGATCTTAAAGATTCTTGAGTTGCAATATGAGCTTATTCATCCTCACATATGGTGTCGCCATATGCATGTTGGAACATCCGCAGATAGGCCGAAAGAAAGATCAAGGCAAGTCGTTCAACAACTTTTCCCGGATGTTCGACTTATCAATCCCAACACCCCGAGAGCACGCACCATGCATGAAGGTTTGATGGATGCTCTGCTCATAGCGGAATTCGGTCTGAGAAAACTGAGTATAGTGCAAACGCGACATTGCTCGTAATACTTATCACTAAAATTTCTATGAGATGATCGAGATAATGCATGTTTAGATTTATTGGTCTTGGATGTTCGTGAAGAATACTCATCTTTTCACTCCTTCCAATTTTCTCTGAGTATGATCGATTCTCGCCAAGAAAACAAATATTCTGAGTAAAATAATTGCGTAATATTTCTGTATTTATTGTTTTATTGCAGATTCGATTTTTCCCTATTAGAAGACTCTTCCTTGGTTCAAATTTTTCTTACAAGTAGGAGTTAGAATTGAAAATTTTGAGAAAGTTGGTGTGCACGTTCGTTCTTAGCTTCGGCGCGTTTCAGCAAGCATATGCGATAGATATATCTTTTGATGCTCGCGCTGCGATAGGTGCTTTTATTGCAGGGGGGTCTAGCATCTTGGATAACACTGGAATCCCGTTTTTAGATCAACTTCTCGGGAATGGAGTGAAAATCCCAATGTATACGCGAGAACTACAATGTGAAGACTTTCGGTATAATTGGTGCGGCCACAGTCGCGGTGGGGGTTACAGTGGATTCGCCGGCTGTCGGGAAGCTAAAAAAGCTTTTTACAAACAAACAGCACAAAAAAAAGGCCAATGGAACCCGCCTACGGGGCAAAAACCCAGAGATTATCGCAATTGGACAGAGGATGATTATTTTCAACAGCTCGAAAGCCAACTCACTAATTACAAGGAAGCTCCATACTTTAATTGCAACTATAAGCAGAGAATGAACTATATGAAAGCCATGTGCGGGCAGGATTATATGAATTGGAAGTATCTGTACTCCGACGATGATCTCGCCTGCGATGGAAAGAATTAAAGACATTTAACAAAAGGAGATAAAATATGTTATTACATTTGACATTTATATTGACAGCCCTTATTACACAAAATAAAGCAACAAACGATGATATGAGCGATGAGGACTTCATGGCTTACGTGGGATTTCATGATGTCGTCGGGGATCGAATAGTCGAATCTCTAGGATCAGCGGCCGAGGGTTGCGTTAAAGGTGCAACACAAGAAGCCGTTGTCGGAAGAGGTGTTAAACCGATTATCGTCGGATGTGTAAAAGGTGCAGTTGGAGAAGCCATAGTGGATATGGTCTTCTCAAGCGACAAAAAATAGAATAGAAAATGGGTGAGCGTATGCCGTTTAAAATCTTGGTGATGATATTAGCTACGAATCTTGGTTTATCGGCATACGCCACTGAAAGTAACGAAGGGTTCACTGCTTATCTAAAAGTTCATGATGACGTCAGAGCAGAAAATGGCGAACATATCGTAGAAAGACGCTTCAAAAGCGCTAGAAGCAAAGCGGATGTTCAGCTTCTTTGTACCCTATGTCAACCATTTGATCTCACCATGAGTTCTGATATCGGTGAGGCTGATGCAGAATATGTTTTACAGGAAATAAGAAAGTCCATGCATAATCAACAGAGAAAAACGTTGTTTGAAAAATAAATTAGTCAATTTTGTTTTTATAACATTTTTCATCGCGGCTTTCGTTCGTTTATTTTATGTTTTCATCAAAAATATACTTTTTTTAAATGGTAACAGATGAAACTCAAAGAAATTGAAAAGCTTTGCAAAGAAGCGAATAAAGGGCCTTGGTCTCTTCAGGAAAGTTCATGGACTACGCATGTAATATCACTTCAACATCCAAAAGATATGCAAAAACCAATCATATATTATCCATCTACAGAATATCCTGATGCAAAATTCATAGCTGTATCACGCGAACTGCTGCCCAAGCTTTTAGATATAGCAAAGGTTGTTGCTGAAATGAGGGGCGTGGGACACTTGCAGGAATATAATCTAGGCCATTTAAAGAACAAGGCTATCTTATTGCTGGAGAAGCTGGAGGATGATAAGGGCTAAACCCTTTTTATCTGTTCATTAAACAGTTGTTTGGTGAACACAATGCTGCCAATGGCTAAACTTTAGTAAGTATAAACGTTCGTTCCCTCGATAAGGGGTTTAATGAACAAAGGATAAAAAAACGATGAAACTCGATCGGATTATAGGTGTTTTCACGGAAGGGATTAAAGAATATGCTTTACTCGGAAAAGATCAACAGTTAGCGACATGGGCCATGATGAATGGTGAGCAGCTTCTCGCAATTGCGAAAGAAGCAGAATGTCTTTTGGAATTCAGGAGAAAAAATCTAGATAAAAACATCCCTGAAACTTATTTGATGAATCTAAGTCGAGCATTCAATCACGAGGCGGAGAAAGAATGACACTTGAACAATTCAAAGTGCTTTTGCGATTGCAACTAAAATTGATCGATGTTGCCATAGCGAGTCAGGAACTTCTGCAACACAATATCAAGTGCGAACGAGAAGACGAAGAATTTTTGGAATTGATGTTAAAGTTGGGAAAGGCACTCGATGAAATTACATTGAGATGAGTAAATCCCGCCGCATTGTACCCCCCTCTTAAATATTGATCAAGATGGTAATAAAACTATAATATTCCGGCAGGATCGTTGAAGTATGGGGTTCGACTGGAATTGGCCAGTTCGGGTCTGGGAGGTTGCATATTTCGGCGGTCTCAAAAGGATATCTCCAAATGCCAGTAGGGCGCCCAACAAAATATGACCCCAAATATTGTCAAATGCTCATTGGACATATGGCCAAAGGATTCTCCTTCGAAAGTTTTGCGGGTCGAATAAATACATGTCCAGCTACTATCTATAAGTGGGCCAATGAATTCCCAGCATTTTCAGAGGCCAAAGAGCTTGCCTACGCTAAAAACCTGGATTTTTGGGAAGCTGCTGGCATCGAAGGAATGTGGAATGAGAAAGAAGGTCGAAGCCTAAATGCCTCTGTCTGGATCTTTAATATGAAGAACCGACACAAATGGAGAGATCGTCAAGAAATTGAAGCCATAATAGATAATGACCGAGAGAAAATACGCAAAATGTCGATGGAAGAGCTTAAAGATTTTATCAAGAAACATGAAGAAGAAGGATCCGACAAAGAATGAAATTTTTTCACTCATTCCTGTCCAATCTATTGGGAAGCAACATTGAATCAACTCCGCCCGAACTTATTATTCATCAAATGAACGAACCACGTCCTCTACCGCTTGGACGTGAAGAATTCGAGGAATGGTCTAATCGTATCATTGCAGGTACAATGTTGCCGACCGCACATTTGAAGAGTGATGAAGATAGAAATAATTTTATCGAAATGCAGAAATGCACGTTAGCAGGATTTATCATGCATCTTGGCCCGACTGAGTCACATAAACCAGATGCATATTTTATTCACGGCCTACGCAAGGGAGCTGCTAATGAGGTTGCCCATACGATCGGACGAGAATTGCGTGAAAAAACGCAAGAAAGATTGAGAAGAAAAGAAGCGGAAGAAAAAGCTAAGAAAGAAGCTGCAAATGAGGGGATTAGTTCCACAGGCCCTACATTATGAAGAAAGCTTACCAGGCGATAGCCAAGGCTTGAAAGAATCAGATGCTCAACTCAATGCGACGCTTCGACGTCTTGAGAAACTGAAATTTCAAGCATTGATAAAAGGTTATATCATAACGGGATATACGCAGGCGCATCACGAAGATGTTCAAAAACATTTTAAAGAAAAAGAAATGATCAAACATCCTAATGCGCCTAAACTTAAAATGAAAGATTTGATACTTACTAGCGCCATAAAAAGGATGCTAAATATTCGTGTCAAAGAAGATAACTCATGATGAATTCGCGAAGCTTGAAAAATACTGGTACGACAAACTTGCTGAAAATGGATTCAATGATATCGAAAATGAAAAGATTTGCTATGATCCCTTTAAAAATTTGCATCCCACTCAAATAGAAGCCACGCGGGAATATTATATCCTCGTATGGCAAGCGGTAAGTAATCCGAATACCAAGTATAGAAATATCGCCGACAAGCTCATTATGCTTTGGTATGCGGATGGCGTTAGAATAAAGACAATGACTGAAAAGCTTGTTAGTATGGGCATGCCGAAGGATAGAAAAACAATACGTATCATCATTCGTCGTTATCTCTTGGCTTGGGGGATTAGGAGTTTTACACGTGCCGAGTTGAATTTGAAATGAATATAATCGAAACAACGAGGTCTGGTAAAATATTTTTGGGATTCAGGAAATGAGTGAACCTACAGCGGACAGTAGTTATACGATCCTTTCGTTTACAGGGAAAGATGTCCCTCCTCAATATCATTCCGTAATCCTATCGAATTGGTTGCGTACTCTACGCTTTGGCAATCCAGTCTTTAAACAAATCGATTCTTTCGTCTTCTATAAGCACTATGAATTCAATCTCAAAAGGAAATTGAGAGACGGATCCTGCATCGTCAGATTGGCAGTTTTGACTGAAGATAATGACGTGGTCCTTGGGTTTTCGGTCCATCATAAGAATGTGCTCGATTACATTTCCGTGAAAAAGAACATGCGTCGTAACGGTATAGCTAGGGCCTTATTACCACAAGGTATTGAAAAATTTACGCATTTCACCAAGACCGGCGCCCTGATTTGGCAAGAAAAGTTCAAGAATTGGAAATTTGATCCTTTTGCATAGGAACATAAATGGAAATCAAGATAGCTCATCTTCATAACCCACTATTTTTTGCTGGAAAGAATTTCGGGCAGAAGTTAGATCCCGGCAAAACAGCAGGTCTGAAACTTGAATTTGATGAGAAGCGTAATTGGTTAGTAGTGAATTGGGAAAACAAGCAATCCTATGTACCCGTCACGAATATCAGTGCAATGGAAGCTGGAACACCTGAAAAATATGCACAACAAGTCACACACCCAATTGTTGCAGGCATTGTTTCAGCACAAGTAGAAACACCCTATGGTCACGTACACGCAGGACCTGGAGCGGGAAAGACCGGTAAATGAATGAGCTTTCTTTCCTCATCGATCTTCTTATTAACCACAAACTTCCGCGTGCGGTGAAAGAGTTGATTGTAGAACGCATTAAAATATTGGATGTTCCAATTACCAAAAATCCCGCTCCGACGCGGGCGTCTATACAGCATTCTAGAGCTGATTTAGCGCCGCCAGGGATGCCTACTGTCCCTCAGGTTGCAACCATCCCCGTCGAGCAAATTGCGCAAACTCCTGAAGCAGCGGTAGCTATAGCCTCGCGCAATCAGGCTTTGAGAGAAGCTATGAGTGGTAAAATGCCAAAGGGACAAGAAAGACCTAGGAAATGGTAATATGCTTTTTCACTATCAGGAATATGCTGAACGTCTTCTAGCACGAAATAATATCCCCGACATAATAGACTACAATTTCCCACATCAAGCTGCGTTTATTAAAGATCCAGCTAAGAAAAAGACATTATTTTGCACTCGTCGATCAGCAAAATCCTACACAGCTGGGATAGGTTTGCATCATACCGCATTGAATTTCGCAGGATGCAACTGCATGTTTATAGGGCTCACAAGAGACTCAGCTTTTTCTATCATTTGGAAAGATGTTCTATGTGTTTTGAACGATAAGCACAATCTTGGGGTGAAACTCAACAAGACCGATTTGACGATGACTCATAAAAATGGATCGGTCATCAAGGTTCTCGGTGTCGACAAAGACGAAGAGGAAATGAAAAAGCTTCTCGGACGAAAGTTTAAGCTTGTCGCTATAGATGAAGCTTCGATGTACACGATTAGCCTTAGAAGTTTGATTGACCTCATAGAGCCAGCGGTCATCGATGAAGACGGTGCAATATGGCTCATGGGGACTGCATCAAACTTCCCGCGTGGTATTTTTTTCGATATCACGACACGTAAAGAACGTGGTTGGAAGCTCTTTGAATGGACGGCACACGATAATCCTTATGTCGCAAGGCAATGGCAAGCGAAGCTTGATGAGATCGGGCATGATCGTCCAGAATACATGGCAACGCCACAATATAAGCAATGGTACCTCAATCAATGGGTGATAGATGAAGAGAAACTCGTATATCGATTCGATATGGTACGGAATCTCACCAAGGAAATACCGCATCTGTCGCCTTCGGGATGGACATATGTACTTGGAGTCGACACAGGATGGGAAGATGATAGCGCTTTCGTTCTTACAGGATATCATGCTAACAGCCCTTATTTATTTATTGCAAAGGTCTTTAAAAAGAAGCGAATGACTTTCGATGAAGTCTGCAGAAAGATTGAAGAATATCAACGTGATACGATAATGGCACCTCATAAGATCATAATAGACGGTGCCAATAAGCAGGGTGTCGAAAGCATGCGTGCGCGCTCAGCGATCCCTTTTGAATACGCAGATAAGATCGACAAAGTGACATTTATAGAGCTTTGCAATTCTGATTTGATGCAGGGGAAAATCAAAATTCTCAATACAGCAGAAAATCGACCCTTGTGGGAAGAAATGTCTTCCCTCGTATGGGAAACCGATGGGGATAAGATTAAATATCCAAAGAAAGAGCATAAATCTTTGGCCAATCATCTCTGTGACGCATTTCTCTATGCATGGAGATGCGGATATCATTATTCTTCACAAGCTCCGGAGAAGAAAATCGTCAAGGGTTCGCGCGAATGGGCTCAGCAAATGTCACAAGATATCTGGGAGCGCGAAAGAGAGCAGCTTGAGAGAACTAACAGGATGGATTGGCCTGAAGAGGGGACGTTAGGGGATTTGGGTTAAGAATCTGCTATTACAAACGCATGGGCGTTATAAAAACTACCGGATGGTAGGTTGAGAGTATCTTACAGCAAGTTGCAAGAGCCATAGCCGTAGCCGTCGCCCGAGCCTCCGCCGTAGCCGTCGCCCGAGCCTCCGCCGTAGCCGTCGCCCGAGCCTCCGCCGTAGCCGTCGCCCGAGCCTCCGCCGTAGCCGGGGCCCGAGCCTCCGCCGTAGCCGTCGCCCGAGCCTCCGCCGTAGCCGGCGCCCGAGCCTCCGCCGTAGCCGGAGCCCGAGCCTCCGCCGTAGCCGTCGCCCGGGCCGTCGCCCGAGCCGTCGC